>JABAOF010005522.1_pt1 | contig 45995 bp, 39 predicted proteins | sample 7062171 | NCBI WGS metagenome assembly JABAOF01 (sample SAMN14538628, study PRJNA623070) | marine sediment metagenome | biome: marine biome [ENVO:00000428]; feature: marine pelagic biome [ENVO:01000023]; material: deep marine sediment [ENVO:00002113] | place: India: Gulf of Khambhat ... | reverse complement strand
GTCGTGCTGATCCTCGACTCCATTACCCGACTGGCCCGAGCCTACAACCGGCTCGAGAAAGGCAGCGGGCGGACCCTGTCCGGTGGGCTCGATGCCACCTCGATGGAGAGGCCCAAGCGGTTCCTGGGGAGTGCGCGGAACATCGATCCCCGTCAGGGGGGCGGGTCCCTCACGATCATCGGTACGGCACTGGTCGACACCGGGTCCAAGATGGATCAGGTGATCTTCGAGGAGTTCAAGGGGACGGGCAACAGCGAAATCGTGCTGAACCGGGAGCTCGCCGAGCGGCGCATCTACCCCGCCATTGACCTCAACGCCAGCGCGACCCGACGGGAGGAGCGGTTGCTATCGCCTGAGGCCCTGGACGCGGCCAGCACGCTGCGGCACCGGCTCGCGAGTCTGCCGCCGGCCGATGCCATGAGCTACCTGCTGGATCTGATGAAACGAACCAGCTCCAACGCGGAGCTGGTGGCTCAAGTCATGGCGGAGGTGTAGGCGGGGCTGCTAGACCTTCACCACAGAAATCGCTGACACCTCCGCGCTGGTCTCACCCGACACAGCCGCACCCACCGGTTCTTCGACGGCCCGTGGTCTGTGGTGTTCCCACCACTGCCGCGCCCGATCCTGTGTCCAAGGCCGAGACAGCGCAATCGCGGCCAAGCCCGCGGCCAGGGCGTCCGCTGACTGAGGCCGCTCCGCCTTGTCCTTCCGCAGACACTGCAAGATCAGCCTGTCGAGCGCCGGGGGAACCTCCAACTCCGTGTGCCTCGACGGTGGGTCCGGCTCTGTGTTGATGTGCTGCACGAGCATTTGCATAGATGTCGCCGCCCGGAACACGGTGCGACCCGTGAGCAGCCAGAAAGCGACACAGCCGAGGGAGTAGACGTCGCTGCGAGCGTCAACGTCGTCACCCTCCCCCAACGCGCCTTCCGGTGAGCCATACGCTGGAGTGCCGGCGAACGATCCAACCTCCGTGAGCTTCACCTCCTGCTTGGACGTCCCCGGCGCCTGCTTCACCAACCCGAAATCGAGCACTTTCACGAAGTCGACGTCTCGGCCGTAGCGGCAGATGAAGATGTTGGCGGGCTTGACATCCCGGTGCACCAGACCTTTGGCGTGTGCCTCCGAGAGCGAGTGGCAGACCTGCTCGAGGATGTGAACGGCCCGGTCGGCCGGAAGAGGACCGTACTTCGCCACCAGGTGTTCCAGGTTCAGGCCGTCCAACAACTCCATGACGTAGTAGAACCTGCGATCCTCCGTCATGCCGTAGTCGTACACCTCCACCGTATGGGGCGAACGGAGCTGGGCGGTGGCCTGCACCTCGCGCTCGAACCGGTGGAGGTAGCTTCCAGGCGTGCGTCCAGGTTCGGTCCCCAGCGACTCGCCGACGATCAGCTTGATCGCCGCCGGCCGCGCCAGCATCCGGTGTTCGGCCTTCCACACTTCGCCCATGCCCCCCACCCCCAACCGCTCGACGAGCTGGTAGCTCCCCATGCGACGCGCCTTGCTGATGTCGGAGCCGAGTCGGTACACGACACGGGAACCCACCACTGCAATGCCGGCGCAGATGTAGTTCGGAATCATGAACTGAAGCGCGACCGGCGTCGCCATAGCTTCGGCACCTCCGGCAACGCCAATCAGGTACATGAGGGGCGTGGTGGACGCCGCTGCGAGAGCAGCCAGGAAGGTCTTCCCAGCCGTGCTGGGCACGATCAATGGGAAGAACACGATCCACACGCAGACCCACGACAGGCCATGGAACGGAAGCCCCTGAGGCCAGTGACCCCACGCCAGCCCTACATCGATGCCTGCGGCCGCGACCACTTCGTAGATGAGGCCAAGGTCCAGGAGGCGAGCACCCACGATTCTCCCGCTGCGCGCGACCAGGAACATCCCCAGCGATAGGGCGATGAATCCTGCGGCAGTGAAATCGGAGGGGTAGAGGACAGACTCGGCCCCCCAGTGCTCGGCGAAGTCTTGCGTAAGCCGACCCGTGCCGTACGCCAGGAAGTACGCCGCCGCGTACACCAACGCCGCCAGGCCGAGCCGCTGACCCGCTTTGTCGACCAGGTCCTGTGGCAGGCCGGCTGACAGGCGGGCTGCCACGATTCCGGAGGGGGCTGTGTCACGTCGGCGGACGAGGTCTGGATCGGTCATGTGCTTGCGGCGGTCGGATATTCAGTTGGCGTTGGATCGCCCCGTGTAAGATATCGCTGGCGCGAGGGACCGGAACCGAACCACTACCTGGCGCTCACCGGGGGAACCCCCTAGCGTTCCTAGCCATGACTCCGTGGGTCAAGCGCCTCATCATGGCCAACGTGGCCATGTTCTTCGTGAGCATGGTCTTCCCGATGGTGACCAGGGTGCTCTGGCTGGTGCCGATCCTGATCCCCCTCCGGCCGTGGTCCATCATCACCTACATGTTTCTGCACGCGGGGCTGATGCACATCTTGTTCAACATGCTGGCCCTGTTCTTCTTCGGGCCACGCCTCGAGCTGCGCCTCGGCTCCCGCCATTTCCTGTGGCTGTACTTCGTGAGCGGCATCATGGCGGCCCTCGTCTCCCTGCCTTTCACACCCCGCACAGCCATCGTGGGCGCCTCCGGGGCAGTGTTCGGCGTGCTGCTCGCCTATGCCAGGTACTGGCCCCGGGATCTGATCTACATCTGGGGAATCCTGCCGATCCAGGCTCGCTGGCTCGTCATCATCATGACGGGGCTATCACTCTGGGCGGGACTGGGAGGCGCAGGGGGCGGCGTCGCCCACTTCGCCCACCTGGGGGGCTTCCTCGGAGGGGGACTCTACCTCATGTGGATGGAGTGGCGGTCCCCCGCCAGACGATTCAAGGCCAAGGCCGCGCCCAGGAGCAGGGCCAGCAGTGTCGCGGACCTTCAGCGGTGGAAGAACATCAACCGCGAGGCGATGCACGAGGTCAATCGGGACGAGCTGGATCGCATTCTAGACAAGATCAGCGCCAAGGGCATCGCCAGCCTGACCCCAGACGAAAAGGCATTCCTCGAGCGGTTTAGCTCGCGGTAGCAGTCGCACCGGCGGTACCCGTCTCAGACTAGTCTCCGATAGGGTCGGATCCGGACATCCACGTCTGCCCGAGCACCTCGCGCCCCGGCGTCCTCTGCCCGCACCACTTGGCCGTCGCTTGCCAAGCGTGCGCCTACCCCCCTGCTTCGTCAGCACGCTGCAACCGGGGTGCAATGGAATGCACGCAGACACCCCTGGTCGACGCGCCGGATACTTCGGGCGGCCCCACAACGGTACCGAACAACGGTGAGGGCAGCAGCGTCTGAGTGCTATCGCTCCTCTTCTTCAACGGCCAAGCTAGATTGAGGCACATCAGCAAGCCCATCCCCAACAAAGGTGCCAACCATGTCCAGGTTCCCCTGCACGTTGCTGCTCGCCGGTTTGCTGTTGGTGCCCGATGCCGTTCTCACCGCCCAGACCTTTGCAGAATCCGACCGAGATACCGCCTGGTACACGGTGAAGGGGGAGCGGCACGGTATCAGCTATTTCCGGCAACACCGCTACCCGGAAGTGGAGTACGAGGCCGGGGAGCGTTTGACCTTCGATCGCTACCACACCGTGCACGTCATGTACACCTGGCTCCGGCGCTGGGCCGATCGCTACCCCGACCTGCTCGAGTTGTACGAGGTCGGAAAGAGCTTCGAAGGCCGACCCATCCTCCAGGTAACGATCACGAACAAGGAGACCGGCAAGGCCACCGACAAGCCAGCGGCCTATTTCGAAGGGGGCCGCCACGCCGGCGAGGTCACGGGCTCCGAATCGGTGCTTTGGCTGATCAGACACCTGCTGGAGCAGTACGGCCGCGACGACGACATCACCAACCTCATCGACACCAAGACGATCTACCTCCGGCCGCAGAACAACCCCGACGGCTCCAACCTCTACTTGCACACGGCGCAGCGAAATCGCAGTTCCGTCCGCCCTCATGACAGCGACAGGGATGGACTGATCGACGAAGATCCCAATGAGGATCTCGACGGCGATGGGGTGATCTATCAGCTCCGTTGGCGTGCGCGGCCGGACGAGGAAGACAGGGCAAGCTTCGTACTCGACGACCGCGATCCCACCGGCCGACTCATGAAGCGAGTACTCCAAGGGGAAGGCGAGTGGATCGTCATCACCGAGGGCATCGATAACGACGGTGATAACCGCTTCAACGAGGACGGCATTGGCGGACTCGACCTGCATCGGAACTACCCCGAGAACTGGCGCCCCGACAGTGGAGAGGACGAGACACGACGGGGCTACACCCAATTCGGGGCCGGAGCCTTCCCGCTGAGCGAGCCGGAAACTCGCACGACGGTCCTGTGGCTCCTTACCCACCCGCACGTCTCCGTGGTCAACTCCATGGACACCCGCGTGCCCATGCATCTCCGTCCACCGTCTACATCTCGGAGCGCCGAGCGGATGTACCCGGAGGACATCGCCTACTACGAGCGGTTCGACCGGATCGGACTCGAGATCACCGGCTATCCCTGGGCTGGCGACGTCTACGAGACCTACATGACCCGAGTCCCCGTCAATCCGGTGACCGGCGATCCAAGTCTGCCAAGGCCACTGTTCGGTCACGGGCCGGATTTCGGCTACTTCTACTACGGCTCGATCTGGTACGGGGACGAGTTGTGGAACGGCGGTCGGCTGCGGGACTACAACGAGGACGGTCTGCTCGATGAGGTCGATGCCTTGACCTGGGACGACGAGGAGAACGGCGGTCGGGGGTTCCGCGAGTGGGAGCCGTTGGACCACCCGATCCTGGGACAGGTAGAGATCGGGGGCTTCCATCCCAAGTTCTTCTCACAGAACGGACCGCCCGATCAGCTCGAGCACTGGGCCAGCAAGCAGGCGCTGTTCAACCTGGATATGGCGATGCACCTGCCGCAGATCGGGGAGGCCAAAGCCGACGTGCGACGTAGGAACCGCACAAGTGATAGCACGACGTACGAGATCACCGTGAGCTGGTCGAACACCGGCCGCCTTCCCACGGCGCTACGACAGGCTCAGCTCGTCAAGATCGTCCGGGAGGATCGAGTGCGGCTCGAGTTCGACTCGTCACTCACCAGGAGGGAATCGCCGACTGTCCGCATCGTCACGCCGCCCACCAGGGACAAGACAATTCGGGCCGGCTGGACCCAGCCGGGCGAGCGGAAGTCGGTGAAGTTCGAGGTCCGGACCTACGGCGTTCCCGGCGTCGAAGGGTCGGTACACGTCCTGTCCACCCGGGGAGGCCTCGTAAGGGTTCCACTGAAACTGGGTGAGCCATCGGCGAAAGACAGTGAGCGGTAAGGGGTAAGGAGTGAGGAGTAGCACACTCCTCACTTCTCACCCCTCACTCCTTACTGCCTCTCAGTTGGGCCGCTTCGGCACCTCCACCGTCTTGCCGGGGTCGGGACGGATGCCGTGCTCATCGAGCATGCGATAGAGCGCCGGCATCCTATCGCTGATGACTTCGTTCAGCTGCGGAATCAGCTCGTTCGCCTTGTTCCAGCCATCGTCGATCTGCCACTTCTGATCGGCTGTGGGGCGCGCGGTTACGCGGTCCAGCCCGGAGAAGGCTCTGGATGCTCCGCTGCGAGCCCGATTCAGCTCGCGACCGAGGTCACCTACGTCCCTGCGGATTGCCCGAGTCTGCTCCGCTAGCTCTTCGGGGGCGTCCTCGTGTTGCCTGAGGAGCTGTTGGACGCTGGAGAGCTGCTCGTTGAGCCGTTGCACGGCCCTAGTAGCTTGGTACAGCGGCTTCGCCAGGGCGTATAGGCTCATGAGCGCGTCCTGGCGCTCCTCCAGGTCAGCGCGAGCGATGTCGATCCGGGGATCGCCCTCCACCACGAGCTCGGTCGTGGCAGTCGCCCCGGCTGCCTCGAGGCGCACGGTGTAGGTGCCGGGGAGCACCCGGGGGCCCGGGGGCCGACCGAAGAAACCGAACTGCTGCTGTTGTTCCGGGTCCACCTCGAACGGTGGCGGCAGTCGCAAGTTCCACACGACCTCCTGCACGCCGGCCTTTCCCGGACCTTCCACCTCACCGACGGTCGCGCCATCCGCATCGAGGACAGTGATCTTCGCCTTGGGTTCTTCGTCCTCCTGATCCGCCTGCTGCCCGTTTGTGCCGGCATCCCCGGCCACTGCCGTCGGTGCCTGCAAATCGTCCTTCAGGTAGTAGCGGATCAAGGCACCCACCGGCGGATTGGGGGCCGAGAACGCACCCGGAGACCAACCCTGGGGTGAATAGACATTGAAGATCGTTGCGGTGCGCACCGGGAACAGGTGAGCCGGCGCGGCTAGCACCTCGGCCGTGAGGTGCTCCAGCGGCGTGATGTCGTCGAGGATCCAGATGCTGCGCCCATGAGTGCCAATGACCAGGTCATTCTCCCGCGGGTGGATCACGATGTCGTCCACCGGCACCGTTGGCAGGTTGTTCTTGAGCCGCACCCAGTGCGCACCACGGTCGACTGAGAAGTATACGCCCACCTCGTTGCCCACGAACAGCAGATTCGATAGGCGGGGGTGCTCCGCGATGATATTCACAGACCAGTCTGGCAACCCCTCGGTGATCAGCCTCCAGTTCCGCCCATGGTCGTCGCTGACGTAGACGTACGGCTTGTAGTCGTCGTTGTAATGGCCATCGAAGGTTGCGTACACCGTCCCTTCGTCGAACCGCGAAGCGACCACCCGACTGACATAGGTGCGTTCGGGCAGATTGCGCACTCTCTGCGTTAGATCAGTCCAGGTGGCACCCCCGTCGCGGGTACCCAGGACGTTGCCGTCGTCCGTGCCGACGTACACCACCTGAGCATTGATCGGCGACTCGCTGATCGTGGTGATGTTGCCGTACGTGGAGACCCCGTCATGGCGCGACAGCATCGCAGCCGTCGGCTTCACGCCCATGATGGGGAGTTCCATCCGATCGATCTGCTTGGTGAGGTCGGGACTGATCTCCTCCCAGGTGTATCCCCGGTCGGTGGACTTGAGCAGCACGTTGGCCCCGGCATAGATGGTCGCGCGATCGTGGGACGACAGGACCAGGGGCGTATTCCAGTTCCAACGGTAGCGCCGTTGCTGCGGTGCTTCTTCCTGCTCCTCCTCCGTGGCCTGGGGCCGCGGCAACGGTCGAATGGACTGCCGCTCGCCTGTGACAATGTCCACCCGAGAGATGTTGCCGTTCTGGGACTCGGCAAACACCACGGTGTGGTCATCGGGATCGATCTGGGTGTAAAAGCCGTCGCCCCCGTGGATATTGTACCAATCGGCGTTTAGGATGCCGCGCCGAGAATACGTGGCGCTCGGACCGCACCAGGAACCGTTGTCCTGCAACCCGCCGCAGACGTAGTACGGATCCCGCATGTCCACGCCAATCTCGTAGAACTGGCCGATAGGGAGGTTGTCGTACATCCGCCAGTTCCGAGCCCGGTCGAACGTGACCGATATCCCACCGTCGCTTCCCATGATCAGGTGGTTGGAGTTGCTGGGATCGATCCACAGAGCATGGTGATCGGAATGCACGCCAGGGGCTCCATCATCGCGGAAATTCTTGCCGCCGTCGTCCGACACGTGGAGCTGCACCCCGCCCAGGTAGATGCGCTCAGGATCGTTGGGATCGATCCGCAGCAGGCTGAAGTACATCGGGCGCGGGTTGGTCTCACTCAACATCTCCCAGGTCTCGCCCCGGTCCGTAGAGCGATAGACACCGCGACCTTGGGAGCGCTGGGCTTCAACCACGGCGAACACCAGATTCCCGTCGCGCCGGTAGACGTCGAGGCCGATCCGGCCCATATCTCCCGTCGGCAATCCCTCCGTAAGCTCCTTCCAAGAGGCACCGCCGTCGGTGGTACGATAGATCCCACTACCCGGCCCGCCGCCGTTGAAACCGAACGCTGTGCGGCGACGCTGATACATGGCCGCGAACAGCGTCCGTGGGTCTCCGGGGTCCATGACCAGATCGATGGCCCCGGTGTTCTCGTCCGCGAACAGCACCCTTGACCAGGTCTTCCCTCCGTCCGTGGTCTTGAACACACCTCGCTCCGGGTTGGCCCCCCACAGGTGACCGACCGCAGCCACGTACACGATGTCCGGATTCTGCGGGTGTATGACAATGCGGCCGATGTGGCGGGTCTCCGCGAGCCCCAAGAACTCCCATGTCCGACCCCCATCGGTCGACTTGTACACGCCGTCCCCCCATGGCGAACTCTGCCGATTCTGGGGCTCACCTGTGCCGACCCAGACGACGTTGGGATTCGACGGAGCCAGCGTGACGGCACCGATGGAAGCGGTTGGCTGATCGTCGAACAGCGGCTCCCATGTGGTGCCGTGGTTGGTGGTCTTCCAGAGCCCACCACTGGCCACGCCGACATAGAAGACCGCGGGATTCGATTCCACCACCGCGAGGTCGGAGATACGGCCACCCATCACCGCGGGACCGATCTGACGCCACTCGAGCCCCTCTACGACGTCCGCAGTGACCTGAGCCGCGGAGTCTGACGGCGCGACGGACAAGAACATCAGGATGGCGACGCCCAGGAACAGCGGACCTCGCCCGCGAGACCACGCTAGCAGTTGCATTGGATCGACCCTCGGTCTGATAGACAAGCAGGTGCGAAACCCACTCGAGAGACCTTGGACTGCGGTATTACAGCCGCCCCGCGCTCCTCCCCGCCCAGCCAAGGAATGACGGTATTCTCCATCTGCCGCTCGCTGCCGCCTCCTGCCTCCGAATCATGCTGTCCAACCCCGCCTCCACATCACTCCATATCCTGATCACCCGTACGGCGCCCCTAGAATCCGGCAGCCCCCTTCTTGAAGAACGCAGCCTCCTTGGCATAGTGCGCCGTCAGCTTCTCCAGGCGGGCCATGTGGTCCCGCGAGAGCGGCCGGAAGTCAGTGGCGATGGACACGTTCTCCTCAAGCTGCTGCACCGTATCGCAGCCCACGATCACCGTGCTGACGGGGAGAGTCAGCACGTAGGTCATGGCGTCCTTCATCGACGTAATGCCGCCTTCCCGGAAGAGCCGGCCGCGGGCCGGGATCTTCATGCCAATCACGCCCATCTGTTTGCGATTCGCCAGCGGCAACAACTGGTCTACGAACGGCAGATGATGTGGGTCGGCAGGGTTGAGCGCCATCAGGATCGTGTCGAACTCGAACCGATTCAGGCCCTCCATGAGCACCGCCGGGTCGTAGTGCCCTGTGATGCCGAGAAAGCGAACAACTTTCTCCTCGCGGGCCTGCTGCAGTGCCTCGATGGCGCCGTCGCTGCCGAAGATCCGGTCCAGATCCTCGGTGGTCCTGACATTGTGAAGCTGCCACAGATCGAGGTGATCGGTCTGAAGCAGGCGCAGACTCTCCTCGAGAAGACGCAGCGAGCCATCACGGCTGCGGTCGTGCGTCTTGGTGGCCAGGAAAACTTCATGTCGCCGCGTCGCCATGACCTCCCCGATGTAGGTCTGGCTGATACCCCGACCGTACCGGGCGGCGGTATCGATGTAGTTCACCCCCAGATCGATTGCCCGATTGATGATGGCCAGCGACTGATCGCGCGTGCCCGGCTGCTCGATCGTGGCCTGGCCACCCAGGCTGAACAGGCGAACCTGATGCCCGGTTCGGCCCAAGGGACGCTCGGGCATAGGCAGACCGACATCCAAGGGGAGCCCGCGATTCAGGAGCAGGGCCGCCGTTCCCGTCGCCCCCATCACGACGAAATCCCGCCGTGTGACGTTGCGATGTTCCATGACCGGCCTCCAAGTTGGTGCAGTCAGCTGTAGCCCTCGAAGCCGCGAGGTGAGAACGACTCTGTGACAGATGTGGCCGAATCTCCAGGGAAGCGCAAGGTGCCCCCCATTTGTCCGCCGGCCCCGAACCGAAGCTCGGGAACCGGCAATGCCAGGGGAAGTATCACACTGAGGTGATCCACCCACGGCATCTGCTTCTCGTGATTGGCGCCGCCAGCAGCGGGTGCGCCGGTCCTGCTACGGTGGACCGGACTACAGTCGACTGGAGGGCTGTGGTGGCGCGCGCAGAGTCTTCCTGCCAACCGGACAGCGTTCCCGAAGACCTGCCCCACATCAACCAGGTGGTCGACTCGGCGGCCCTGGCCCGGGCCATTGGCGAGGTGACCTTCAGCTATCCGCGCGCCAACCTGCTGTTCTCCCTCGCATTCGGCATCGAGGGCGAACTCACCCATGTCAGGGTGCTGGAGAGCGGCTACGGACCAGACACTGCCGACGTGCTGCAGCGCTCCGCGCAGTCGACAGTGCGCCCGCAGCCGCCGGAGAACGCGTGGGGGGTGCGGTTGCGTGTCGCGACGGGCCCGAACCCGACCCTGGTGCTAGAGCGCGCCGCGTACTGCCCGCCAGAAGCGATACGCCAATCGGCTCCACACCGGCAGGCGCGACGGTCCCTGCCGCGGCTCACACGGGAAGAGTGGGCTCTATTGCGCAGCCTGCGCTCGTTCCGCATGAAGGTGCTCGTCGACGCCCGCGGCAGAGCGCTGACCGGAAGCATGACGCGGGGATCCGGGAATGCCTCCGTCGACGACTACCTGGTCGAGTGGGTCGCGCTGCAGCGATTCCGCCCCGCCGTGCTGGACGGAGTCCTAGTGCTGGCGTGGGTCGAATTGGACGCGAGCGCGCTCAATTGGCCGTAGCCCTGGGAAAAGGCTCTGCTGCGCCGCCAGACTCTCCATCTTCACGAACAACTCGGAGGAGCCGCTGATGCAAGGTGTCGTCGAGGCGATCTTCATCACTCCCAGGGGCGGGGCACCCATGGAACGAGTCGAGGAGGTCGAGGCCGTGGCCGGCGGTGGGCTACTCGGAGACCGGTACATGACCCGGGCAGGTCATTGGTCGGGCCTCGACGAGTGCCAGGTGACGCTGATCGAAGCAGAAGCCCTGGACGAGATCACCGCCGGGACAGACGTGCACGTCACCAGTGGCGAGCACCGCCGGAACATCGTGACACGGGGCGTTCGCCTCGATGAGTTGGCGGGAGGGCGATTCACCGTCGGCGAAGCGCTATTGGAATTCGACCGGCCGAGACCCCCCTGCGGCTACATCCAGTCGATCACCCAGCACGGCATGACGAAAGCCCTTGGGAAAGGCCGGGGCGGGATTTGCGCCCGCGTAGTTCGATCGGGCGTGATTCGTACCGGCGATGTCCTAGAGGTTCAGCAGGACTGACACCGCTTCGCCCTTCGCCGCGCGCCGTGACGGCCTGGTCCGGACCCGTCACGCTGAGCCCACAAGGTCCGGCAGCACAGCACTCCACATTCTGCCCAGGATCGTCAGCTTCTCCACCCAGCCTTCCACGGCCTCTGGGCGTGCCTCAGCTGCAGGAGCGGGCAGCACGGCTCCAGCTTCGCCTGCCCGCTCCGCCGCCAGCAGCGGCTGAAACAGAAACGTCGTGAGCCGGAACCTGAAGGCATCGCCGGTAGCCTCGCCCACGACGGGCCGGTCGGGGCTGGGAGGCATACCGGCCAACCGTGCCTCCAGGAGTGTGAAGGCGCGGTACATGGGCCACGCCGCAAACGGGATCAGCACCTCCCGCAGATGGGGTCGGCCCCGGGCCTCGCTGGGATGGGGCGGCAGGAACCCCACCAATCCCTCAGCCGGCACCTCCTCTGGCTCTTCCTCGTCTCGAAACCACTCCAAAGGGATCCTGTAGCAATCGGCCAGGGCCTCGAGCGTTCTCAGGCTCGGATTGACCGTCCGGCCAGTATACAGATCGCGCAGTGTAGGATAGGGAAGTCCGGCAATCCTGCTGGCCTCTCCCAGGTTGCCCTCGTGCGCGAGGTGCATTAGGGCCCGCACGCGGCGAGTCACCAGATGCTCGGCCCTCGCCAATTCGTGCTTCGGTCGACCCACCCGTTTGGCCGTGAGCGCCAAAGGAGTTGCCCACTCATTAATTTCATGGCATGGTAATAAATTATATCATGCCACACAAGCCCACCGCTTCTCAACCGCATCCTTGCATGCTCGCCCGGGCTCCCCAGGCGCGGCTCTCGGGAGCCCTACTGTGGCACCGCCGCTGCGCCACTGCTCTTTGTACTATACGGCCGAGGTCGCCAGATTGCGGAGCTTCCGAGACAACCCAGGAGGAACGAATGGCAACACGAGCCAAGAAAGCGCAGCGAAAGGTTCGCAAAGGAGCCGAGACGGCCAAGCGCTCCGTCCGCAAGGGCGCGCGGAAGGCCAAACGCGCCGCTGGCAAGGCTGGCAAACGGGCCAAGGCTGCGCTGCGGGCGGGCCGGAGGAAGGCGAAGCGGGCTGCCAAACGAAGGAGGGTGAAGCGCACCGCCAAGAAAGCAGGCCAGATCCTCAAGGCTGCCGGCGCCGCCGCCGCTGCGGCAGGGATCACAGCGGCGGCGAGCCTCACCGCCAAAGAGTTAGCGAAAGGACGCAAGAAGAAATAGAAGCCGAGGCGCTGAAGCTGCCCAACGAGAGCTCCGATCCACACGTCGAGACCGCCAAAGCAGCCGGTCTCAATTACGTGACCGACGCCCAACCCGGCATCCGCCGCAAGGGGGCAGGCCGCGGGTTCGCCTACTACGATGTCGACGGCGCGCTCATCCGGCATCGGCAGGTGCGTGCCCGCATCAAGGCTCTCGCTATTCCTCCCGCCTGGACGGACGTCTGGATTTGTCCGGACCCCAACGGACACATCCAGGTGACCGCCCGCGACGCCAAGGGGCGCAAGCAATACCTCTACCACCCCCGGTTCCGAGAGGCCCGGGATGAGTCGAAGTTCGGGCGCATGCTCGCGTTCAGCGAGGTGTTACCGGTCATTCGGGAGCGGGTGGAGCGGGACCTGTCCCGCCGGGGGCTGCCCCGAGAGAAAGTACTGGCCACGGTGGTATGGCTCCTAGAGCGAACCCTGTTCCGGGTCGGCAGCGAAGCCTACACCAGGGCCAACCGCTCTTTCGGTCTCACCACACTGCGTCGCCGCCATGTCGAGATTGTGGGTGCCAAGGTCACGTTCGAGTTCCGCGGCAAGAGCGGCGTGATCCACACAGCCGCGATTACCGACCGGCGGATTGCTCGCATCGTGCAGCGCTGCCAGACGCTGCCGGGTCAGGAGTTGTTCAAGTACGTCGATGGTGACGGGCGCCGCCAGACGGTGGACTCCGGCGATATCAACGGGTACTTACAGCACCTCACCGGCCACGAAGTCACCGCAAAGGACTTCCGCACTTGGGCGGGCACCGTGTACGCAGCCCTGGCGCTGCGGGACCTGGGGCCGGCCGATTCGGAGCGAAGCTCCAACCAGAACGTCGCGAACGCGATGGATCAGGTCGCCAAGCGGCTGGGCAACACGCGGGCGGTGTGCCGCAAGTACTACGTGCACCCGGTTGTGATCGACGCCTACCTGCGTGGTGCGGTCTTGGAGATCCCGTCGGCACCACCGCCGAGCGATCACGACGAGCGGGAGCACCCCTCCGCGGCACTGCGTCGCGACGAGGCAGCGGTGCTGCAATTCCTGCAGGAGCAGCTACGAGGCTGATCCGGCCTACACACCTCGCGCCACCACCGAAGCGAGGCGCTCGCGCTTAACTTGAAGGTCGCTCATGTCCAACCTCATCGAGCGTCTCAATGTTGCCCTGACCGGTCGGTACGTGGTCGAGCGCCAAATCGGCCGCGGCGGCATGGCGACCGTCTATCTCGCCCAGGACCAAAAACACGGTCGATCAGTAGCCCTCAAGGTTCTCCGTCCCGAGTTGGGGGGAGTCGGCTACCATCCCGAGCGGTTTCTCCGGGAGATCCGCATCGTAGCCGGCCTGACGCACCCCAACATTCTCCCGCTGTACGACTCGGGCGAGTCAGACGGCTTGCTGTACTACGTCATGCCCCTTGTGCCGGGGGAGTCACTGCGCCGCCGGCTGGATCAGGAGAAGCAGTTCCCGATCGATGAGGCCGTCGGCATCGCCCGGTCGATTGCAGCGGCGCTGGACTACGCGCACCAGCGGGACGTGCTCCACCGTGACATCAAGCCGGCGAACATTCTGTTCAGCGCGGGGCAACCCGTCGTCACCGACTTCGGTGTGGCCAGGGCGATCTCCGCTTGCCGCGACGACGAGTCGGGCCTCTTGACGGAAGGGGGGATCGCGGTGGGAACCCCCACATACATGAGTCCCGAACAAGCCAGTGGAGACCAAGAACTGGACGGGCGGAGTGATCTCTACAGCCTGGCGTGCGTGTTGTACGAGATGCTAGCTGGTCAGCCCCCTTTTGCGGGCGCAAATGTCCAGGCAATCATGGCACAGCACATGACCGCGCCGATCCCTGCCCTGGGGAAGATGCGGGCAAACGTGCCGCCGCCGGTCGAAGGGGCTATCACGAGGGCACTGGCCAAGGCTCCGGAGGATCGGTTTGCCGACGCCAACGAGTTCGCCCAGGCGCTGGTTGCGCCGGCCACCAGCGCTGCGTACGTCGTGCCTGTTCCTGAGGCTCGCCGGACCATTGCAGTGCTCCCGTTCGTGAACTCGAGCCCCGACCCGGACAACGAGTATTTCAGCGACGGCATGACCGACGAGCTGATCAACGCCCTGACGAAGGTGGAAGGACTGCGCGTAGCCTCACGGACCTCTGTCTTTGCCCTCAAGGGAACCCAGCTGGACATCCGCTCCATCGGTACACGGCTCAGCGCATCGGCAGTCCTCGAGGGTAGCGTGCGGAAGGTCGGCCAGAAGTTGCGCATCACGGCGCAGCTCAGCGACGTCACCGATGGTCGGCTCCTCTGGTCGGAGCGGTACGATCGGGAGCTGGAGGACGTGTTCGCCATTCAGGACGAGATCGCCAGCACGATCGTGACCACCTTGCAGACCGGCGTCCTCGGGGGACTGGGAGATCTCACACCGCACCGGTATACCGAGAACGTGAGGGCCTACAACCTCTACTTACGCGGTCGCTACCACTGGAACCAGCGATCGCAAGCGAGCATTGCCGAGGGCGTCAAGTACTTCGAGCAGGCGATAGCGGAGGATGCCGCCTACGCGCTGGCGTACACCGGTCTGGCTGACTCGCACGCCCTACAGGTCGACTACCGGGGCGCCCCGGTCGCGCAAGGTATGCGTCGTGCCAAGGTCGAGGCCCGCAGAGCGCTGGAGTTGGACGACACGCTAGCCGAGGCGCATACGTCCCTGGCCTGGGTGACGTTCATCTATGACTGGGATTGGAGCGCTGCCGAGCGAGGATTCAGACGAGCCATCAAGCTCAATCCGCGATACGCGACCGCTCGACAGTGGTATGCCTGGCTCCTGATGGCCATGGGACGTGTGGAGCAGGCACTGGCGGAAGGTCGCATGGCGCTGGAACTCGACCCAGCCTCCGTCTCGGTCCGCCGCAGCATGGGCTGGCTGTATCACTACGCGCGGCAGCACGACAAGGCGGCCGAGCATCTCCGGCGGGCGACGGCGATGGACCCCACCGCTTCGGAGAATCACCGAGTTCTGGGCCTGATTCTCATGCAACAGGGGAAGCACGACGAGGCCGAAGCCTCTCTAAGAGAGGCGATCTCCGCGTCCGGGGATGCCACCTACGCCACAGCCGCACTCGCATACCTCCACGCACTGCGTGGCGACCGGAAGAACGCGCAGGGCCTCCTCGACGAGCTACACGCTCACCAGAACGAGCGCTACGTCTCTCCCGTGGCGTTCACAATCATCCACGTGGGGCTGGGTGAGACAGACCGCGCGTTGGAATCGCTCGAGAGAGCGCACGAAGAGCGCAGGGGCTGGCTCGCCTACCTGAACGTGGAGCCTCTGCTGGATCCGATACGATCCGAGCCTCGGTTCGCTGAGCTGCTACGGCGGATGAAGCTGGCGTAGCTCATAGGCGGCAGAAGGGGCAGGAGGGACACAAGGGGCATGAGCCACCTAAAGTGGCGTGCCACTCTGCCCCCCTGCCCCAACTGCCCCTTGTCCACTCCTCCTGGACTAGCGCCGAGCCTCCGACCCTCCCGGACTCACCCGCTGCTTCTCCGGCTCTGCCTGCTTCACATACTTGTCGAGCCACTCCTGCATCTCCCACAGCATGTGCAGAATCGACTCCCGCGCCCGGTAGCCGTGGCTCTCGTAGGGAAGCATGACGAGTCGTGCGGTCTTTCCCAAGCCCTTCAGGGCGTGATAATAGCGTCTGCTCTGCAGCGGGAAGGTGCCGGAGTTGTTATCCGCCTCGCCGTGGATCAGCAGGATCGGCTCATTCACCTTCTCGGCGTGCATGAAGGGCGACATGGCGAAGTAGATCTCCGGCGCCTCCCACACCGTGCGCTCCTCAGCCTGGAAGCCGAACGGCGTGAGCGTGCGGTTGTAGGCGCCGCTCCGGGCGATGCCGGCCGCGAACAGGTCTGAGTGAGCCAGCAGGTTCCCGGTCATGAATGCGCCATATGAGTGGCCACCGATGCCGATACGGCCCCGCTCGGCCACACCTCGGCGGACCACCTCGTCAATCGCGGCCTTGGCGCTACTCACCAACTGTTCGACATAGGTGTCGTTCGGCTCCTCGTCCCCTTCGCCGATAATGGGCATCGTGGGACCATCCAGCACCGCGTAGCCCTGGGTGAGCCAGATCGGCGTGGACCACCCGCTCAAGCGGGTGAACCGGTATGGCGATCCCGAGACCTGCCCCGCGGCGGCGGCACTCTTGAACTCACGGGGATAGGCCCACATGAGCATGGGAAGCGGGCCCTGGTTGGGAGCGTAGCCCGGAGGCAGGTAGAGCGTGGCTGTGAGGTCCACGCCGTCATCCCGCTTGTACCGGATCAGCTCCTTCGTCATCCCCGCCAGTTGCGGCGTGGGGTTGGGAAACCGCGTCACCTGGCGCAGCGTGCCCTTCTCTAGATCCCGAATGAAGTAGTTCGGCGGGTCTTCCAGCGATTCCCGGCGGGTCAGCACATACCGTCCGCGGTTGTCCAGCACCTGAGTCGCGTACTCGTAGTACGGCGCTTCGGAGCGCCACAGCCGCTCGGTCTGCTTGGTTCTCAGGTCCAGGCGATCGACGAAGGGCCGGTTCCCTTCGGGCGAGGCGCCCGATCCGAGGAGGAACACCGAGTTGCCATCGTCAGAGACGATAGTCACCCAGCGCCCCATGGCATTGGGTTTGGTGTCCGGGCTTCCCGGATCACCATAGCGATCCTCAGACGAGCGGTCCCACAGTAGCTCCGGCTCGACACCGGGAGACCCTGGGCGTACGACCCAGGTACGCGTCTTCCGAGTCTTCCACCAGTACTCATAGACGAACGCCAGGTCGTCTGTGCCCCATTGGATGTAACTGTACCGGAGACCCAGGGTGATCAGGGGCACCGGGTCGCCCTCAAAGGGTGCGGCGAGCGTGTAGACCTGATCCCGCACATCGGCTTCGCGCCTGGCGTCTCCGCCGTCCTGCGCCTCGGTCCAGACCAGTGTGGCCGGAGCATCACCGCGCCACCCAATGCTGCGACGGCCCGTGGGCACGCTGCCGAAGGCGGTGGGCACTTCCTCCTGGAGGGGGAGATCCGCCACGAGGTGCACCGGGTTGCCATCCAGATCCAGTACCTCGACACGCCTGGGGAAGCGGTATGCGGGAACCAGATAGGAGTACGGCCGGTGCAGCGTGTTCACCAGCAGGAACTCCCCGTTGGGCGAGGAACTGAAGCCCCAGACGATGCCTGGCGCGCCCAGGGGACTGATCTTGCCGTCCACCGTCACCTTGGCGAGCTGTGCCGTGGTGTAATGCTCGAACAGCGCCTCGTCATACGCGTTCTTCAGGAGATCCTGATAGGTGCGCGCCGGAGCGGTCTTCCCCACGTTCTCTTGGATGACTGGTCCCGCGGGGACGCGCGGCGCTTCAGGCTCGGGGCCCCGGCCACTCGGCACCAAGGTGCAGATGATGGTCTTGCTGTCCGACAGCCACCTGGGCGCGCCCGCGGCGGTGAGGTTGAGCACCGGATCGGTGAGACGCCTGGCCTTGCCGCTGGCCACGTCCGCCATCCACAGCTCGATGCCGTCACCCGTGGTATGGGTGAAGGCAATCCGCTGGCCGTTGGGCGCCCACTGCACGTTCTCCAGTCGGGGATTCTCGGGAAGCCCTGTAACCGCCCGCTCGGCGCCGTCTGACATTCGCATAAAGCTGAGTCCAACATACGGACTAGTCCGGCTGCGACCGTTGATCTGCGGGTTGATACGCATGCCGGCGATTCGAAGCTCCCGTTCGGCCAGCTCCGCTAATGAGGGCAGGCTCGGGGGCTGCACGAGCACCATCCACTCGAAGTCCGGACCTACGCGCACGGCCGGCGTCGGCGGCGCGTCAACGATGTCCACCAGCACCTGATCCGGCGTGCGGTACGCGACGTCCGAGCCCGTCTGCTGCGCCGCCAGCGGTGTGGCTTGAATCGCCAGGAGCAACCCGAAGGCGACGACAGACAGAGCGTAAACGGGGGATCGACACTGACGTTTGGAGCGAAGCATGATGACCATCTCCATCCAGGTTTCCACAATCAAGGAAGGAACTTGACCAACCGCTGCAGTGTTTGAGTTTACCGTCTCGGCCCCACGAGAGCCAGGTTGTTCTGCTTCACCCACTCAGCCCGCTTGCCGATTGGCTTCCGATGCTGTATTTGAGACGTATAACCACGCACAACACAGGTCATGAGAGGAGGTCACATGGGGAAGGGCCGTGAATACCTACAGCGTCTCCACGAAGTGCTGCGCGAGTTCGAGGAGGCTGTGGTAGCGCGCGAAAAGTGGAAGCCGTTGGAGAGCAAGGTGAGCCGACAGCAGGAGGTCGACAGCGCACGCCAGAAGGTGGTGGACTTCGTGGTCCAGCTCGTCACCGCCGAACGTATCCAAAAAGAAGGCTAGCGTTAACCCCTCACGAGGATGTTCGCAGCGGAGGCGCACTCCGCGCTGACCCCTTCCTTGTCTGCCTGTCTCATTGAGCGCCTAGCGCGGCTGCCCGTGCTGGGCTCTACCGTAACTTCCCGAGCAACCTCGACGCGGGAACCGCCGTGACTCTCGCAGCGCGACGCCCCGCCGCGAGCAAGCCCTGACTGATTCACCTGGAACTGCCGGTGAGTAGCACACCAGCCCGAGCGATCTTCGGCTCGCGACTCGGCCTCCTCATGTCCATGATCGGTGTGGCCGTCGGATTGGGAAACGTGTGGCGCTTTCCGTACATGGCGGGGAAGTTCGGCGGGGCGGCGTTCGTCTTCTTCTACGTCCTCGTAGTCGCGGTCATCGGAATCCCTGCCCTCATCGCCGAATGGACCCTCGGGCGCCACACGCGAAGGGGACCCGTCGGAGCGTTTGCACGGGTCGGGCTACCCTTCGGCCGACAGATCGGCTGGTTCTTCTTCCTCTCGGTTACGGCGGCGACCGCATACTACAGCAACGTCATCGGATGGGTCTTGTTCCACGCAGTGGGCTCGGTGGCGGGCACGCTGCACGCGTCGTGGGATTCGGCAGCGATCCTGCCCCCTGACCGGGGCATCGCCGTCCAGTCGTTCCTCCTTCAGGTAGTCTGCACGGCAGTCGTGATCATCACCGGCGCGGCGGTACTCATCAAAGGACTGCGCTCCGGGATCGAAGCGGCGAGCAAGGCAATCATGCCGATGCTCTTCGTGGTCTTGATCGTCCTGATCGTCCGGTCCGTGACACTGCCAAACGCCATGGATGGCGTTCGCTGGTTCGCCCTGAAGCTCGAGTTCAGCAACCTGACTCCCGCAGTAATGCTGGCCGCGTTGGGTCAAGCAGTGTTCTCGCTCGCCCTTGGCGGCACGTTCATGGTGGTGTACGGCTCTTACCTGGGTGAGCGGGAGAACCTGCGGACGAACGCCGCGTTCACCGCACTCGGTGACACCGGCGCTGGGCTGCTCGCCGGGCTTGCCATCTTCCCGGCCGTGTTCGCCCTCGGTCTAGAGCCCAGCAGCGGTCCCAGACTCATCTTCTCGACGCTCCCCCAGGTGTTTGCCGAGATCCCTGCCGGCTGGCTCTTTGGGTTCTCGTTCTTCGCGGGCCTGGCCGCCGCCGCCTTCCTGTCAGCCGTCGCGGCCCTCGAGGTGCTCGTAGCCGGTGTCACCGACAACACTCGGCTGGGCCGGACGAGAGCGGTCTGGCTCGTCACGGGTGTGGTTTTCCTCTTCGCTCTCCCGCCCATGGTCAACATGGAGGTGTTCGTTCCCTGGGACCTCACTTTCGGCTCAGGGATGCAGAGCCTGGGTTCGCTGCTCGCCGTGCTCACCGTGGGCTGGGCCCTCACCCGGTCGGCAGCGCTCAGGGAGTTGGCTACCGCACACGGCGAGCGCGCCCCGCTGTGGCTTTACTACTGGCTCCGCATCGTGATACCTGGTGCCATCGTCGCGGCGGGGGTTTGGTGGCTCCTTGCAGAGGCGCTCCAGGTAGTACAGAGAAGCTGACCCACACGGTCACTCTCACGGGTGGCGGCGGGCCGCTCACGGGTCCATCTTTCGGCTCGTGCGCGACATCCTCCCACGTCTGAAGGCTTCCCTCGGCGATCGCTACGCCATCGAACGCGAAGTCGGCCAAGGCGGGATGGCCATCGTGTTTCTGGCTCACGATCCCAAGCACGACCGCAAGGTGGCGGTGAAAGTGCTTCGCCCCGAGCTGGCCTCGGAGATCGGCGCCGATCGGTTCCTGCGGGAGATCAAGCTCGCGGCGCGGCTGACCCACCCCCACATCCTGCCCCTGTACGACTCGGGGGAGGCCGGTGGGTTGCTGTTCTACGTGATGCCCTACGTGGAGGGGGAGTCGCTGCGGGACCGCATCAACCGCGAGAAGGAACTCCCTCTGGACGACACCATCGAGATCACGCGAGCAGTTGCCTCCGCCCTCGACTATGCCCACCGCCACAACGTGGTGCACCGGGATATCAAGCCCGAGAACATCATGATCCACGATGGTGTCGCGATGGTGACCGACTTCGGCATCGGCAAAGCGTTGAGTGCGGCGGCCGGTGGAAAGCTCACGGAGACGGGCATCGCGTTGGGCACCCCGGCCTACATGAGCCCCGAACAGGCGTCCGGGGATGCCGAGATCGACGGGCGCAGCGACCTCTACAGCCTGGCATCCGTGGTGTACGAGATGCTCGCCGGCGAGCCGCCGTTCACCGGTCGGACGGCACAGGCCATCATCGCCAAGCGCTTCATGTCACCGGTTACTCCTCTGCGCGCCGTGCGGGACGTTCCCGAAGCCGTGGCCAGCGCCGTATCACGGGCCCTCGCCCGCACTCCAGTGGACCGATTCCCAACGGTCAATGAGTTCGCCGAGGCCCTGAGGTCGTCAGCTATACCTACTGCAGCCGTGGCCGCAGCCCAGACTGGGCGCGCCGAGCAGTCCGTCGCTGTGGTGCCGTTCGCCAACATGAGCGCGGATCCCGAGAACGAATACTTCAGCGACGGCATCACGGAAGAGATCATCAACGCGCTCTCGAAGCTGAAAGGACTCCAAGTCGCGTCCCGCACGACCTCATTCGCCCTCAAAGGGAAGGAGTTGGACCTGCGAGAGATCGGTAAGAAGCTCGGCGTGGGCTCGGTCCTCGAAGGGAGCGTGCGAAAGGCCGGGAAGCGGCTGCGCATCACGACCCAGCTAGTCGACGTGGCAAACGACTACCACCTGTGGTCGGAAGTGTACGACCGCGAACTCGAGGATGTGTTCGCCATTCAGGAGGAGATCTCCCGGGCTATCGTGGACGCGCTCAAGGTCAAGCTGGTGGGTGACACGAGCGTGCCCCTCGTGGTGCCGGCGACCGAGAACCTCGAAGCGTACACGCTCTACCTGAAGGGACGGTTTTTCAGAAACAAGTTCACGGAGCCCGACCTTCGGATCAGCCTCGAGTTGTACAAGCAAGCTCTCGAGCACGACGCGCGGTACGGCCGCGCCTACGCGGGGATCGCCGACACGTGGATGAACCTGGCAGACGACTGGCTGCCGCCCCACGAGGCCTATCCCAAGGCCAAGGAGGCGGCGGAGAAGGCGGCGGAGCTGGAGCCCACGTTGGAGGAAGCGCACACGTCGCTTGGCAAGATCATGGGCTGGTATGACTGGGACTTCGCCGGCGCCGAGCGAGTGCTACGCAGCGTCATCGCGCAGAACCCGTCCTACGCAGACGCTCACTTCGCCCTGGGCAGCGTGCTGCCCTGCCTCGGACGGGCCGACGAGGCGGTCGCCGAGATGCGGAAGGCGCTCGAGCTCGATCCCCTGTTGGACATGCACAGCCGCTGGCTGGCGCGCATGCTCTTGTTTGCGCGGAACTACGACGAGGCCATCGAGCAAAGCCGCAGGACGCTGGAGATCAACCCCAACTACTCCCGGGTGTANNGGTGTACCTCGATATGGGGAACGCGTACCTGGCCGAGGGAAAGACCGATGAGGCGCTCGGGGCCTACCGGCGCGGACACGCCGTCGAGGCGAGTGTCGTGTCATTCAACGCGTCCACCGCCAGGGCGCTCGCAGCGATGGGCAAACAAGACGAGGTCAGCCGCGTGCTCGCGGAACTGGAAGCCCAGTCCGAGCACCGCTACGTGCGGGGCGAGGTCGTTGCGTGCGGGTACGCCGCCCTCGGCGAGCTCGACCAGGCCATCGCGTGGCTGGAAAAGGCCTACGAGGAGCGGTCGGCGGGACTGATCTACCTCGCGGCGGATCCCGCATACGACCCGCTCCGCGCAGACCCGCGATTCGACAAGCTGATGACGAAAGTGGGGCTCCAACCCGTCGACATGTCATCCAAGAGCTGACTGCCGCGCGCGCCCTTCTTGATCTTCCAACGCCCGTTGACACGCCGCCACCGTCGCGTCCCGACCGTCGAACGGCGCACCGTAGTACAAGACTAGCGAGCAGAACGGAAGCGGAACGTCATACCGGACCGGACGTCGCAGCGGTAGCACACCGCGACCGCGAATAACGAATGGAACGAGTAGGGCATCGGCGGCCTGAGCGATCTCGGGCAACCCGGGCTTCACTCGCCGATAGGGTCCGCCCGCGTCGGCCGCCAGCGCGACGCGACCCCTCCCTGAGCGAAGCAAGTCGATGATTTGCTGCTTGGGACGAATCGGAGACTGCCTGCGGTACACCCAGATCGATACGCCACACCACCGGAACGCCTGCTGCAGCATTCGCGACCGCACACCATCATGACCGATGGCGACGGGCATCAACGGCTCCGGGACGTCACGAAACGCGCACGCTCCCAGCAGCTCGTAGGCGTGCCATGTGTAGTAGATGACCGGTCTTGCAGCATCCGCGAGTCTCGCCGACAGCACGTCCAACGGCGGACGCCACAGGGTGCGTGCAGTCCGCCAGCAAGGGTACATCCACGCCGCCACGGCCAGATTACTCCCAACCACGAGAGGCTGGAGCAGCGGCCGATACCACGGGCTCTCGAACGGCACGGGGGCGTATGACATTCTGCCGAGTCGAAATGCCCCACGCGACCTTTCGACCGGCTTCCCACCGGCGGCCATCTGAACTCAGCTTTGCCGATTCGGCACGGGAATCCTCCCACACGTTGCCGGAGCAGCGACTGGCAGGATCGGAAACGTGCGAAAGATAGGAACAGGGAGGGCCAGCAGCGAGCAGACCCGAGGTCGCTCACGTCAGACGCTCACCATACTTTTAGCGCATGAGCGACCTACCTGGCGCGCTCCGGACCGCCCTATCCGGCCGGTACGACCTGCAGCGCGTCGCGGGGCGTGGCGGCATGGCGACTGTCTACATGGCCCGGGACATCAGGCACAGTCGTCAGGTTGCCGTCAAGGTCCTTCTTCCCGACCTCGCCGCCTCGCTTGGCGTCGATCGCTTCCTCAACGAGATCGAGATCGCCGCAAGCCTAACCCATCCACACATCGTGCCGCTGTACGACTCGGGCCAGGCCGGTGGCTTTCTGTACTACGTCATGCCGTTCATCGACGGTGAGTCGTTGCGGGCGCTGCTGAATCGGGAACGATGCGTGGAGCCGTCGAAATCGGTGAACATCACCACGACGGTGGCCGAAGCGCTGACCTATGCCCACCGCATGGGAGTGCTGCACCGAGATATCAAGCCGGAGAACATTCTGCTGGCTGAGGGCCACCCCCTCGTCACGGACTTTGGCATCGCCAAGGCGATCACAACGGCCGGGGGGGAACGTCTCACCCGCTCCGGTTTTCCCCTGGGCACTCCGGGCTACATGAGCCCGGAGCAGGCCGCCGGTATCCGGGATCTCGATGCGCGAACCGATGTCTACAGCCTTGCCTGTGTCAGCTATGAGATGCTGATCGGTGAGACGCCCGGACTGTGGCTCACGGAGCAAGAGGTCCGGCTGGGAAGATTCATTGATGCCTCCCGGGAACACCGGGACCGTCTCGACCGCCTCCCGGGACGGCTGGAGCAGGTCCTGGCCAAGGCGCTGGCGATGCGCCGGAATGACCGGTTCGCCTCCCCTGCCGAGTTCGTCGAGGCATTGCGCGCCGCGCTGGCGAGGAGCCACATGCTCAGCGACGCCGAAGTGCGGCAGATCATCCAGCACGCCGCTGATGCGCAGGCCGCGAATCCCACTGCGACCGACGAGGAGGCGTTGAGTGTCGGGGCGGTTGAACAGATCGCGGCCCAGGTGGGCATTCCGCCTGCTCGCGTGCGGGAGGCTATGGAGGCGCTGGAGATTCCGGCCGCAACCGCCGCATCGCCGGGCAGGCAGCCGGGGATTGCCCCCGAGCCGTGGTCCGGTTTCCTCGGATCGCCCACCACCGTGCGACTCGAGCGTACAGTCGAGGGCGAAGTGCCGGAATCCGAATACTCCGTTCTCGTGGAGGAGGTCCGAGCGACGCTGCGGAACGTGGGGTCCGTCAGCACCCTGGGCAGGTCCCTGACCTGGAGCGCGGCGGCACCTGGCCAAGCAGCGGGCCGGAACGTGCATGTGACTGTGACCCCGTACGCCGGCCGCACCCGGATCCACATCGAAGAACGCCTGACAGATCTTGCTGGTGCGGTCTTCGGGGGCATCTGCGGCGGCGTCGGCGGCGGGCTGGTAGGGATCGCTGTGGGTCTGGGACTCGGCGCGCTGGGTGCGCCGATCGTCGCGCTGTTGGGCGTCGTCTTCGCCGTGGGCGGTACCTACACCGTGTCGCGTTCGATCTTCGTGCACACGGCGACCAAGCGGGAGCGGGAGCTCTCAGGCTTGGCCGACCGGTTGGCCGACCTCGCAGTTGCAGTGGCAGCGTCACCGAGACGTCTGGGCGGCGGTGAAGCCGGCGCTCTGCTTGGCACATAGAAGGAGCGTCCTTTCTTCCTCATGGTGGGTGCTACATGATCCAGCAATCTCATCGCGCTATGACAGGCATCGTCGCACGGTTCACCGGCTTGCTCTGTTCCGGGTTCCTTGTCGCCGGCCCTGCCGCTGTGGCCCAGGAACGCGACTGGCAGACCCGGGTCTCGGAGCTGGAGCGCTCAATTCCCGCGCTGATGGACAGCGGAGACGTTACTGGACTCGCCATCGCGCTGGTTGCCGACGGGGAGGTCGTGTGGAGTAGGGGGTTCGGCACGCGGAACGCCGCGACGGGCGAGCCCGTGGACGAGCACACCGTGTTCGAGGCCGCGTCGCTCAGCAAACCTGTGTTCGCGCGCGCAGTGTTGCAGATGGTCGAGCGGGGAGAGGTGAACCTGGACAAGCCTCTTTGGGAGTACCTGCCATACGAGGACATTGCCCACGACGAGCGCTACAAGCGGATCACCGCCCGCATGGTGCTGAGCCACACACCGGGCTTCCCCAACTGGCGCCCGCATGGCGGCAAGCTGACGATCGACTTCGAGCCAGGAACCAAGTTCAGCTATTCGGGTGAGGGATTCGTCTATCTCCAGCGGGTGGTGGAGCACCTCACTGGCGAACCGATGGACCAGTTCGTCGCGCGCACCGTGCTGCAGCCACTCGGGATGACGCGGTCTTCCTTCATATGGGAAGCCCGTTTCGAGTCGAACGTCGCCATGCCCTATCGGAGCGACGGGTCTGCCGGCCACAAGAGCAAGCCTCGGCGTGCAAACGCCGCGGCAAGCCTGCACACCACCGCACCGGACTTCGCCCGGTTCATGGCTGCCGTCGTGAACGGTGAAGGGCTAGGCGAACAGATGATTCAGGCTATGCTCACACCAGAGAGTGAGGTGGACTCCGGCGTGACGTGGGGACTTGGCTGGGGGCTCCAGGACACGGAGGACGGCCGCGCGTTCTGGCACTGGGGTCACAACACGGGATATCGAGCGTACACGGTGACCTACCCAGAGCGCCGCCTCGGCGTGGTCATGTTCACGAACAGCGATAACGGCATGTCGATCGTACAAGCCATTCTCTCCCGCGCCGTAGGTGGATCTCATCCAGGCTTCGCATGGCTGGACTACGAGGCTCACGACGCACCCACACGGCTGGTGCGCAAGGCCCTGGAACGGACCATTCGGGGGCAAGGAATCGCCGCGGGGATCGACAGGTACTACCAGCTCAAGCAGGAATCTCCGGCCGACGCCTTTGAGGAGAGCATGCTCAACACCCTCGGTTACAGTCTGCTCCGCACGAGGCTGGTGGAAGAGGCCATTGCAGTATTCAAGCTCAACGTTCGGATGTATCCCGACGCATTCAACACCTATGACAGCCTGGGTGAAGCCTACATGGTGCACGGCGACACGCTGCTGGCCATCGAGAACTACGAGAAGTCGGTGAAGTTGAATCCGGAGAACACGAACGGTATCCGAATGCTCGAACGGCTGCGGCAAGAGCCGGAAGAGAACAAGGAGCGGCCGTAGGGAGCCCGTGTGATCCACCGGGAAGACCACGCGAGTGTCGCCGTGCTGCGACTGGATCACGGCAAGGTCAGTGCGTTGGACGTGGACCTGTTGTCGGCCCTGGCCGACCAACTCGGGGAGATCGAGCGATCTCCGAGCGGCCAGTCGGTGGTGCTCACGGGCACGGGGAGCACGTTCTCGGCCGGCGTCGACCTGGTCCAGTTTCTGGACGGCGGAGAGGCCTATCTCCAGGATCTGCTCCGTGCGATGACCCGCACGTTCGCGGCGCTCTTTTCCTTTCCGCGGCCCGCGATTGCTGCGGTAAACGGCCACGCCATCGCGGGGGGCTGTGTGCTGGCCTGTGCGTGTGACTATCGCATCATGGGCCGGGGACCGGGGAAGATCGGCGTCCCGGAGCTACGTGTCGGGATACCGTTTCCCGCCCTGGCAATTGAGATACTGCGCTTCGCGGCGTCGACGCCACACCTGCAGGAGCTCGTCTACCTCGGCAAGACGTACGAAGTGGACGAGGCGTACCAGCGGGGCCTGGTGGACGAGATCGCCGACCTCGAGACGCTGCTGGACCGGGCCTGTGGGGTAGCGGAACGGTTGGGCTCGATGCCCCCGGCGCGGTTTCAGATCACCAAGCATCAGCTCCGCCAGCCCAGTCTCGATCGTGCCGAGCGTAACGCGCGGGAGTGGGACGCCGAAGTGCTGCGGGCATGGAAGGATCCTGAGACCCGGGCAGCCGTCCGGGCATACGCCGAAGCGACGCTCGGCAGGCGCCGGTAGAATCAAACCGCAGCTCCCGGAGCCACGCCCGGTTGCCCCCGCGGGAACTTCCGCGGTATTGTGCTGTCTATCCAAGTGATCAACGTGATCAACCCTCGGGAACCCTCTTATCCATTCCTCTGGAGCGTCGCATGAGACGCATACTCGGTTTCTATTTTGCGATCCTCGCTCTCACCGTAACCGGCCTCGCGGCCCAAGAGTCCGGGATCGCGGTCTCCTACGAGCGCCTTGTGCTACCGAACGGCCTGAACGTGATCCTCCACGAGGATCACACCACCCCCATGGTAGCCGTGAACGTGTGGTACCACGTGGGGTCGGGCCGGGAGCAGCCGGGCCGCACAGGCTTCGCCCACCTGTTCGAGCACATCATGTTCGAGGGATCCGGGCACGTGGCGGAGGGCAAGTTCGACGAATGGCTCGAGGCTGCCGGCGGGGTAAACAACGGCTCGACCAACACGGACCGCACCAACTACTTCGAGACCGTACCGAACAGTGCCCTGGAGCTGGCGCTCTTCCTAGAGTCAGACCGCATGGGGTATCTGCTGGACGCGATGTCGCCGGCCAAGGTGGATGGCCAGCGAGATGTGGTGAAAAACGAGCGTCGCTTCCGCATCGAGAACCGACCGTACGGCCAGGCGTTCATCGCCATCAGCGAGAACCTGTATCCCCCCGACCACCCCTATCACTGGCCGGTGATCGGCTCGATGGAGGATCTCACCGCTGCGAGCTACGAGGACGTCGTCCAGTTCCATCAGACCTTCTACGTGCCTAGCAACGCGAGCCTCTCGATTGCGGGTGACATCGACCCCGAGCAGGTGAAGCGGCTCGTGCAGCACTGGTTCGGCGACGTGGCGGCTGGCGCAGCCGTCGCGCCCCTAGACGGGCCCGCAGCATACATCGCCGCAGAAAAGCGGGTAGTGATGGAAGACAGGGTGCAGCTCCCCCGCATCTACATGTGCTGGCTCACGCCGCGGCTGTACGCCCCCGGCGACGCCGAGCTGGACATTGCCGGGGCGGTGCTATCGCGGGGAAAGAACTCCCGGCTGTACAAGCGGCTGGTGTACGACATGCAGATCGCGCAGAACGTCTCCGCATTCCAGTCCTCAGCCGAGCTCGGTTCCGAGTTCTGCATCATGTCCACCGCCCGGAGCGGGCACGATCTCAATGAGCTCGAAGCAGTCATTCAGGAAGAGCTGGACAAGCTCAAGGCGGAGGGTCCGACCGGCCGGGAGGTGCAACGGGCCATCAATCAATATGAGGCGGGCTTCCTGAGCCGGATGGAGTCACTCATGGGCAAGGCCGACCAGCTCAACGGCTACTACTTCAGGACGGGAAATCCAGACTACTTCAACGAAGATCTCGCCCGCTACAGGGCCCTGGACCCCGCCGATGTCCAGTCGGTGGTGAAGACCCAGTTGCGCAACAACGCTCGAGTGATCCTCAGCATCGTGCCGCAAGGAAAACCAGAACTGGCAGCTTCCAAGAAGACGAGCGAGTAGCAGCCATGAAGACGATCAAATACACCGGACTATGGGCGCTGGCGACTTTGGCCGCCGTAGCGCCTCTCACAGCGCAGGTACCCGACCGGAGCGGCCCACCCAAGCTGGGGCCGCCACCGCAGCTCTCGCTACCAGCGATCCAAGAGCGCGAGCTGGCAAACGGACTTCGTGTTGTGCTGATGGAGAAACATCAGGTTCCAGTCGTCCAGATCGGCCTGGTGGTGATGGCAGGCTCAGCCATGGATCCCCGAGGCAAGGTCGGGCTGGCCACGATGACGGCGGACATGATGGACGAGGGTGCCGGCAGCCGCGATGCCCTCGAGCTCGCCGATGCCATCGACTATCTGGGTGCCCGTCTCTCCGTCGGGGCGGGTAACCACACGTCGGTCATTTCGCTCTACACACCGCTCTCCAAGTTGGACGACGCACTGCCAATCATGGCCGACGTGGCCCTCCGTCCCAGCTTTCCCGCGGAAGAGCTGGAGCGGAAGCGCAAGAGCCGACTCACCACGCTGCTCCAGTGGCACGATGAGCCGTCGGCTGTCGCCTCCGTGGCGTTCAACAATGCGATCTACGGTGACAGGCATCCCTACGGCACCTCCAGCATCGGTGATGAAGCGGCGATCCGCTCACTCAGCGTCGCCGATCTCACGGAGTTTCACGGCGGCTACTTCCACCCGAACAACGCGGTGCTCATCGTGGTCGGCGACGTAACCGCCGACCAGATACTGCCAAAGCTGCAGCAGGCGTTTGGCGCATGGCCCCGCGGGCGTTTCTCTTCACCCTCCTGGCCGGACGTCAAGCAGGTGGACCGGCGGGAAGTTCTTCTAGTCGACAAGCCCGGGGCAGCCCAGAGCGAGATACGAATCGGTCGGGTCGGTGTCGAGCGGAAAACCGAGGACTACTACGCCCTTCAGGTCATGAACACGATCCTCGGTGGCTCATTCACCTCGCGCCTCAACCAGAACCTCCGAGAGGACAAGGGCTACACCTACGGCGCTGGGTCCTACTTCTCGTTCCGCGTGATGCCCGGGCCCTTCACGGCCTCATCGGCAGTGCAGACCGACGCCACCGACAAGGCACTCCAGGAATTCTTCAGAGAATTCGACGCCATCCTAGAGCCGATACCCGAAGACGAGTTGACCCGGGGCAAGAACTATCTCGCCTTCCGGTATCCCGGGCGCTTCCAGACGGTAGCTCAGATCGCGGGTCAGCTCGACGACCTCTTCGTCTACGACCTTCCATCCGACTACTTCAACCAGTATGTGGACCGCATTCTCGCTGTGACACAGCAGGACGTTCAGCGGGTGGCCAGGAAGTATCTGGATCCGGAGAAGGTCCTGATCATCGTGGTGGGCGACCGCGAAAAGATCGAGTCGGGGATCCGGGCGCTGAACCTCGGCCGGGTGCGACTCCTCTCCATCGAGGACGTGCTGGGCAAGAAGCCGGTGGTGGAGGGGAGCTAGTGTGCTGCCGCGCAAATTCGTTGCATATCACATGCGCCGGTGGGTCCCTCCGGGCGCTCACGTGCCCTTCGGGACCCACCGGCGCATGGCGTCTGTGAAACGAACTTCCAGAACACCGCAGTAGCGAGAACGCTGCTCCATCTGCAGCTCTGCACCGCCAGCGCTTGTGAGCATTATCACTTCCTTCGGCCCGTCGTTGCCAGACAATAAGGGTGGCTAGCTGATTCGAAGCCGCGGACCGTCGACCCCAGATGGCAACGGCGTTCCATCCACAACGACGGGAGCCCTCACCATGAAGGCGCACACGCCATCTGTCCTCATCTCCCTGGCACTCGGCTGCAGCGCCGGGTCCGGAGACCCGGGCCGCGTCGAGGCTACAACAACCTGGAGGACCTGCATCGAGTGCTCGATCTCACCGGGCAGTGGATCCCAGGCCGAGTGATGCCGTCAGGCGCCTGCCTGCAGTTGCTGCGCCCACGTAGCCAGCCCGATTCCAGGCTAACGTGAGCGCAGGAAGCTCCTGACGTGTCCGACCGGGATTCCAGCCGTCAGGACCGGCTCTCCACGACAAAGGTGGCCAGGTAGTCTTCGACGGGGATCGGAGTCACGTCCCAGGGGTACGGGTCGAGCCGGCGCAACTCCAGCGTGACAGCACCGAGGTCCACGGCCTTGGGATCGAGCGCGGTGTGGAGCGTATCGAGCAGGGCGTCCCCGTCCTGGGGGGCGATTTCTACTAACACTGCCCCGTCGCCTTCCCACAGGCACAGGATCAATGCATTGCTGGGGCAGCGGGAATCGCTCACGACCTCGACGAATCTCACCAGCAGGTCGGCCTCGTCAATGCGGGCCCACTCGCCCACCTTGAGCGCGAACGGCTGGCCCAGGCCGGGGGCAGCCGCAAAGGCGCCGGTCAGCACCGGCTCTGTGGTGGAAGCGCAGCCCATTACGAGAGCCGGCAGAAGCAGCCACTTGGCACGCATTTCCATCCCCCTCCTTTCCACCAGGCGCCGACACGGGCGCTAGGGCTCCTACCAGCGATACCTGCCCAGGCCCAGAAGCGTCACATCGCCACTGCCTTCAAAACAGGAAAGGAACGAACATCTTGGTGCGCTTCATGTAGTCTCGATAGGCAGGGCCGAAGAAGCGAATACACTCGGCCTCCTCAGCCTTCGCCGTCATCACCAGGAAGGCCGCCGCCGCCAAGGTCAGGATACCGCCTGGCCATGACGGGTCTTTGAAGAAGACCCCCAATGTGCCAAACAGTAGCGAGCTGTAGAGCGGGTGCCGAATGTACCGGAAGGCACCAACGGTCACCAACCTGGTCGTCTTCTCGATCCCTATCAAAGTCACATCGTCGTCCCGCTTGTCATCCGGCTTCCCGACAAGGTGCAAGAGGTACGCGCCATGCACCGCCAGGGCGGTCGCGGCTATCAACAACAGCCACGCAATGATCTGGTGCAAGGAGAGAGGATCCCGAAACCAAGGCTCCGCGTTGAGGAGGACCAGCACGAGCATGAATTCCCAGGCGAAGAAACGGTAGAACCCGTGAGAACGAGGAGCAAGCAAGGAGGCCCTCGACAGGTAGGCGAGCCCCGCGGAAGCCACAATGAAGACCGTCAACCGGATCACGCGGTTATCTCACGAATGGACGGTGACGTGGGTCTTGGGTCCTCGGGATAAGGTATCAGGGTGAACCGTTGTCCAGCGCTGCCCTATTCCAGGAGGTTCATCCTGCGCAGCAGGTCCGTGAAGCGAGGGTCGTCGCGCAGCGTATCGAACCGCGGCCCCTCTTTGAGAAAGACGAGGTAACTACGGCGCTCCACATAGGCCTTTTCTAGCCACTCGAACGCATTCTCCTTGTCACCCAGACCTATATAGACGAGCGCTACGTGGTATGGCGAAGGGGGGATCCGCGTCCGCTGCTCCTGCAGTTGATTGAGAATCTCCAATGCCTCGCTGTTCCTTCCCGCCAGCGCATACGCGTGACCGAGAGACGCGGCATATATGGGGAGGCCTTGAGAAAGCCTCACCGCCGTTTCAAGCTCCGCAATCGCTTCCTCATACATCCCCTGTTGCTCATACGGCCAAGCGATATAGTAGTGATTTCCGGCGTTGGTGGGCTCGAGATCGAGATTCTTCCCGAACGCCTCGGCTGCCCGGTCGTATTCTCGCTTGAGGTAAAAGACCTCGCCCGCGGCGTTGTTCGCCATGACCGAGAGCGGATCGAGCTCTTGGGCACGTCTTGCCGCTGCAATCGCTTCGTCCCACCGTCCTATTTCCCCGAGGAAGAAGGCGAGCCAGAGGTGTGCATCCGAATGGCTCGGATTCAGCTCGACTGCTCGCTTGTATTCCCTCTCGGCCTCCGGCGCGTTCCAGTCGAAATACCAGCTAACTGCCCCTAGCGCCACATGCGCTTCGGGAAGACGCTCATCAGCATCTAGCGCCCTCGTCGCAGCTGCCCTCGCCTTGGGATAAGCCTCCTGGGGCAGCAAGTAATCGAAGAACCCAAGTAGCACGTAACAGATGGCCAATTCCCCATAGGATGGCGCGTAGGAGCGGTCAATCTCTATCGCCTGTTGGAGGTACTCGATGGCCTTATTCCCGTCCTCTGGGGTCCACTTTACGCAGAGGTGGCGGCCCTTGAGGTAAAGCTCATAAACCTCCTGGTTGACCGGCGGTGCGCTCTCCAGGCCTGATTCCTCCTGCGGCGTGAGGGTGACCCGAATCTGGTCGGCAATGTCCCGGGCCACCTCCTTGTGCAAGGACAGCACGTCACGCATGTCACGTTCGTAGTCGTTGGCCCATAGCTGGCGGTCCGTTGCCGCTTCGATCAACTGTGCACTGATCCGCACACGGTCACCGACCTGCAGCGCCGAACCCTCCACTACGGCATCCACACTCAGCTCTCGCGCAATCTCCGGCACCGACTTGTCGGTGTCCCTGTAACGCATCGCCGACCTGCGCGAGATCACCGTCAACGCTCTGATTTGGCCCAACTCGTTGATCAACGCGTCGTGCATACCCTCCACGAAATACTCCTGCTCGGGATCGCCCGTGAGGTTCTCTAGCGGCAGCACAGCCAGCCGCTCTATGGCCCCTGACCCAGGGGCGATCGTAGTCACCACCCACCAAGTGGCTCCGATCAACCCAATGCCCGCCATCACCGCGGCCGCCACCCTGCGCCACGAGCGGCCCTGCATCGGCTCACTTGCCTCCGCTGGCCCGAGCGCCCTACCCGGCACCGCCTCTCCCGTGCTCGCCCGGGCCAGTGCCTCGGCGAACTCCTCTGCGGTCCGGTACCGGTCTGCCGGGACCTTCTCCAGCGCCCTTGTGACTGCCTGTTCCACAGCTACCGACACAGTGTCTCGCACCGCGCCGAGGCGCGGCAGTGGCTCGGTTAATCGCTTCGAAATGACAACCTGCGCCGTGGACCCCGTGTACGGCGGCTCACCAGCCAGCATCTCGAACAGAACACATCCCAGCGAGTAGATATCGCTCCGAGCATCGAGATGTGGATCGCCGGTCGCCTGCTCGGGACTCATGTACTCGGGTGTGCCGAGGGACAAGCCGGTCTCGGTCAGCCGCTCACCGCCCGCGACGGTCACCGCCAGCGCGATCCCGAAGTCGGCCACCATCGCCTCGCCCTCGTGCAGCAGGATGTTCTCGGGCTTCATGTCTCGGTGGATCACGTGGTGGCGATGGGCGTACTCGAGTGCTGAAGCCACTTGCCGGGTGATGCGCAGTGCCTCCTCAATGGAAAGCTGAATCTCGTGTTTGATGCGCCGACGGAGGGATTCGCCCTCCACATAGGGCATGACATAGTAGAGGAAGCCGTCCGCCTCGCCGGAGTCGAGCAGTGGCAGGATGTGCGGGTGATTCAGCTTGGCGGCGATCTCGATCTCGCGCAGGAACCGCTCAGGGCCGAGGGCGGCAGCGAGCTCGGGCTTCAGGACTTTGATGGCAACGTGGCGGCGGTGTTTGCGGTCCTCAGCGAGATAGACCGTGGCCATCCCACCGCCACCCAACTCGCGCTCGATGGTGTAGCGGTCGGCCAGTGCAGACTTGAGGCGTCCAATGACGTCTTCCACCCCGCAGCACCCCACGCGTGTACAGCGCTACTTTACGGTTCCATGCGGTGTGCGGCTACCCCAAAAAGGGGAGGGGCCTACTCACTTTTCGGCGGTGGTCGCGAGTGGAGGACTCGACGAGGTTCCGGGTTCGGGGCCCCAGCAGTTCCCTCGCACCTCATACCCCGAACCGGGCACCTCACACGGAGGCCCATTCATCGCTGCCTGATCCAGTGCCACACCTCGGCGCCCGCGAACATGAGCACGATCCAGTTCAGGGGCACTCTGTACCGGGGCATGTAGGCGACGATGTAATAGATGAGCGGGTAGGTCGCCAGGGGAATCAGGAGTGCCGCCCGCTGTGGTATCGCCAGCACCGGCAGGAATCGGATCGCGCCCACCAGTGCAAGAACGGTGAGGAGGCTCACCGCCGAGGCCGGCAGCGGGTCGTACAGCGGTCCCACCCAGAAGTGGGCCACGCGTTGCGCCGTCAAGCTGAGAAACGCGGCTGGGTGTGTCTTGATCCATTCCAGCGCCTCGCGCCCCGCCCGCCGCATGTACGCCACTTCGCCCAGCTCCTGGACCGCGCGGGCCTCCGCTTCGTGCGTACGCGGATGGCGGTGCTCCTGCCGCACGTCCATCACTTCCATCGCAGCGGCTGCGCCCTCGTGGTTCCCCATACGCAGCTCCAGGCCGAGGTTGCTGCGAATGAAGAACACCGCATCGAACGTCGAGTAGTTGCGCCAGCCCCAGGGGAGGCAGGCGAGCACCACGCCTAACGCCATCACCGCCGATCGGACCCACTTCCGCCGATGGCGGCTCCACCACAGCTCGAAGGCCATGCAGCCCAGCGCCAGCGGCAGCAGCGCCGGTTGCAGGTGGAAGGCCGCGCCGGCCGCGACGCCGAGCAGCAGCGAGCCGGAGAGGGTGCCGAGCCCCATCGTCCAACGTCGCAGGAACGCCACTAGGAGCAGGCCCATTGCAATGGCCGTGAGCGCCTCGCCGTGTCCGGGCCACTCCGCCCACAGGGCGCCGGCGAGACCGGCGAGTACCCCGGCTGGTTTTCCGAGCCCGAGCTTCCCGGCAAACCAGGGGAGCAGCCCATACATCGCCGCTTGGGTGGCGATCCTGAACAACCAGGCCGCATACCCCGCGGTGAGCCCCATCCCGAACAGCGTCCAGATCAGAGCAAGAACAGCCGGCATGATGGGTGGCAGATGCGCCGTCGCGCCGGTGGGCAGGAGGTACGGGTCCGCGAACTCACCGCGCTGGGCGAGCGAGAACGCCACTGCTTCCATCTCCCACCGGGTGTGCGGCAGTATGTACTGGTGCGGAACCTTGGTAAGGAAGTAACCGCGCACCGCTAGGGAGAGGAGGAAGATGAAGACGAAGGATCGGAGCGGTGAGCGCGTCATCCAGTCCATGGCAACCCGGACACCTTTCCGCGCGCTCAGCTCTGGGACGCCCATGAGGAAGGTCTTGGGTCCTCTGGATTAGGTCCTAGGGTGAACCGCCGTCCAAAGACTCGAGCAGCTCGGCCACCCTAGGACCCAATACCCAGGACCCATAACCTCATAATCAGGGGCCAGAAATCACACTCGCCAGCTCACCGCTTGGGTAGCAGCTTTCCAAGCGCCTCTCCGGCCCGCGCAAAGCTGGGATCGAGCCTCAAGGCAGCTTCGTACTCAGCCCTCGCCTCCTCGATCCTGCCCTGCAGCTCGTAGACCATTCCCAGTCGCCAGCGCGCAGCGGCATGGGACGGGATTTCCGGTTGCTGCTCGTGTTCCAGATATTGCTTGAACGAGCGGACCGCGAGATCGAGATCGGTGTTCGCCAGCAACGCCGTCCGACCCACCGCATATAGAGCGTATATGCTCTGCGGGTCGAGCTGTGTGATGCGCTTGAAGACGCCCAGCGCTCGGAGCAGTGTACCCTCCGTGCTGTCGATCGCGATGGCACGGTGGGCCAACGCACTCGCGAGACTGTAGCGGTCGGTGTGCGTCACCAGAGAGTCTGCACCGTTCAAGACGCCGGCAGCCACCTCCGCACGCCACGGATAGGGCTTCCCATCGGCGTCCAGCTTGGCATCCAACAGCAAGTCGATGAGCCGTTGCCGGGTTGCACCACTGGTGCTCCGCCGGTACACCGCGTTCGTCTTGTGGGCAATCACCAGGTCCAGCACCGGCATCACGATAATCCACTGACCCCACGCGCCACTCGCCTGATACGCTCCCTCGAACGGACCGACGGCGTTGGGACCGTCCCAGATCCACCACATGTAGCCGTAACCAAGAGAGCCGTCCCGTCGCCACACCGGGTTCATCCCGTCGAGCGGTGTGACGACGCTGGAGATGCGCCGCGCCCAGTCCCGAGAGATGACGTGCTCATCACCCCAGCGGCCTTCCCGGAGCATGAGGTACCCGATCCTGGCCATGTCGCGGGTGGAGAGCCACATGTGATACGCGGGGTTTCTCGAGATCTCCAGGTTGCCGCTCTTCCGCTGCGCGGAGCGGTCCCAGTCCTGGAACTGAAGTGGGATGGCCAACTGCTCCTCGAGCGCATCGTAGATGTTCACTCCGGTCTCCTGCTCGAAGACCGCTCCTGCCGCGTTGAAGTCCCAGTTGCTGTACAGCATGTATTCACCCGGCCGCTGGGATCCCCGCTCCGGGGCATCAGCCAGGTTGTCTCCGCTATTGGAGGCCGGGTGGTACACGCCGGAACGGGCGGTGATGAGGTGGTGAATCGTTGCCTGCTTCTCGATGTCCAACAGACCACCGACGTCGTCCATTCCCAACTGCGCCAGCGTCTTCTCCAGATCGATCGTCCCGTCCTCGACGTACCGCCCGTACAGCATGGCCAGGATGCTCTTTCGCACCGAGGCCACGTAGGACAGCCCCTCCACGTCGCCAAACTCGAGGATCACGCGGCCTCGGTCGATCACCATGAGGCCCGTGGTTTTGGAGCTGTCTCGGATGAACCGCCAGGCACGGCTGAGTTCCGGCCGCGACCAGCCGTATGCCTGCAGGGCCCGGGCGTCCCGCCACACGTACTCCCACTCTTCGCCCGGATAGACTGCCTCTTGGGCGACCGCCGGCACGGCGGCAAGGGCGGCGCTCAGGAGGATGACGACGGCCACCGATAGGTGGGCTAAGGGACGGCCGGCTTTGGGCATTGATATGCACCGCATGAGTAGGTCCTCCGTCAGACGAGCGTAAACTATATGCACGAGCGAGCTGAGGGGTGCTGGCGGGGTCTCGGGCGCTCCCTGTCGGCGAGGCCCGCCCTCAGGGTCCGGATCGCGCGGCCTCGGCGCGTTCAATCCGCAGATCCCTCAGGTAGTAGCCGAAAATGCCGGCCGCAATGGCGGCGGCCGTGAGCGACTTCAGGACGAATCGTATCGTGAGCTCACCACCCAGAAAGCTGTAAACCAGACCGGCAAGAATGCCAATCACCACAGAAGCGCACACAAAGAGAGTGAAGTAGGTCATCTGGCTGCGACTCTTCGAAGCACGCTTGCTCGGATCCAAACGGAGTTCCCGGTTGACCAATCGTGAGACATAGAAATAGACCGGCAGCGCGACGACGAGCACTGAGATCGGCCACCGCGTGGATTCCCGCAAACTGGCTTCGCTTTCCGTCAATGGAAACGCGTTCTCTATGAAACCGAATATCAACATCCCCAAGTGGTATGCACTCAGGGCAAGGGCAAGGAAGAGCAGACCGTACAGGAACGCCTCCCGCGCATCCGTGTAAGGCCGCGGTTTTGGGACAGGGATTGGGAACGTCACGTCCGCGAAGGAGGCGAGTGCGTCATTCACCTGTCTCTTGCTCCATCCAGATTGGAGTAGAATGCTCTCAATCTCCGTACGTGGCACACCTCGGGTCAGCGCATCCTTGACAAAGCTCGCAAGGTCCTCGCTCCGTGTCATTGGACACCTACCCTTCCTCAGGTTTCCATGACTTCTGCATCTGGCTAGCTGATAGTATGCTGCGAAGTAACCACATAACGCCATTTCCTGAGTGCAGACTGGGTGGCACTCCACGCAGCATGGTCTCGAGTCCTTGTCTTCGCGGCCTGTGACAGCGCTCAAGAAGTCGGAGGAGAGATTGGGGGAGTGGCGCTTTGAAAAGAGAAAGTGAGCCCTTGGACCAAACACCCTAGGACCCAGAACCGCCCGCTGAGGGTGCCCGGCCAGCGCTGGTGTTGCTGAAACGGTATCTTGCCGCCCTAGACGGCACGACGGTAAAAGGGGCCGCAATTCCTCGATGCGACCCCTTTCCATCGCCTGCAGTGCTACGCAGTGCGACTAGCCGATCTTGGAGACGTTCTCCGCGGCGGGACCCTTGTCACCCTGAACCACGTCGAACTCCACGGCGTCGCCTTCTCCGAGCGTCTTGAAGCCCGTCGCCTGGATCGCCGAATGGTGGACGAAGCAGTCCTTTGCGCCATTGTCGGGCGTGATGAAGCCAAAGCCCTTCTGATCGCTGAACCACTTCACCTTGCCAGTGATACGTGACATACCTGCTCCTCTGTGTTCGATGCACGTCGGAGTCCGGAGTGTCCGCACTGGCCGATCGTCCATCGTGTTGTCCGCGGATGTGTCCCCGCGGTGGAGTGCCGCATCGTGCGGCGTTCTACCAAGAGAAAGGGGAACCGCGTCAGTTGCCGGTTCCCCTGCAATTCCGTTGCGTTTGTCTGTGGCGCTTCGATGAACGCCTCTTGGCTTGCTCACAAGATAGTCGAGCCGGTGCGGAAAAGGAATGGGCCGCGCTTGGTGCGTCCCGCCATCGGTCAGCGCGTTTGACAGGGGGACTGCCACCGACTAAGCTTCATAGCCGGGTGACGTGGCGTGTCGCCCCATGGACACCGATCCTAAAGCGGGAATGCGCCGCAGGCGGCGATCCCGCTTCTTTCTTTTGCGAGGAGAAGCGCCCTGCCCCTGATGCTTTATGGTCGCACCTGCGGTGCCGAGACCGAAGCGGCCGCCGTTCCCAGGTTCGTCGGGCGGACGGCCGCGTGAGCGCCGCGCTGCCCGACGAGTATCAGGACGGCGCTTCAACAGGTTCGCTGGTCAAGGCCCGCCGCTACTGGCTCGATCTGTTGGCCGCCGACATACTGCGGCTGCCGCAGCAGTTCACGTTCGTCTTCCACTGCCCCACCCAGCGCATGGCCCTCGGCCTGATGGACTTCCTGCGCTACACACCTTTCGCGGGATTCGTGCGCACGACCGACCGCGTGGGGCATACACAAGGGGACCGTTGGCAGGTGGCGGGAACCACCCACGCCACGGTCTGGTCACTGCCGAGCCTGGAGCACCTGTTCATGCGGTTGCGGAGGGCGGGCTCGCGCTATGAGTGCGCGCTCGTGACCTTGGACCTCCTGCCGATGTCGCGATGCCTCCGGTGAACTCCCTCACCTATCGCGGATGGACTATCACCCCCCGCACGTTCCAGATCCGCGGCAGCCGGCAATGGACCCTGGATCTCGTGATCGCGTACCGCACGAAGCAGCGCGCGTTCAGCGGACCTAAGACGTTCCAGACCGAGCAGGCAGCCATTCGCGGGTGCCACGCGTTCGGACGTCGCATCATCGACGGCCGTGTACCGTACTGTTCGCTGGAGGACCTGCGATGAGCCGACCTGTTGTCGAGCAACGGCGGCTGCACTACCGCGGCCGTCAGTTTCATTTCGTGTCGTACGACGGCCTGCCGGCCAACCCGAAGCGGGCGCAACCCGCCACGGTGCCCGCGTGGTGGCTGATGGGCGCCGGCACGCGGTGGGAGGTCATGCCGTTCCACCCCGGTCAGGATGAGGCGGAGCTCCATCGGGCGTTCACGGCGTGGCTCGATGCGCACGCGTTCCCATCCGTCGACGAGAGCGGAGGCTGAGGATGGCGAGACGCGGCCCACTGACGGCAGCGAAGCGCAAACGGGAAGCCGACAAGCGAGCGAAACGTCAGCTCAAGCAGGAGCGGCGCGCCAAGCGAGCGGAGCAGCGGCGCGCCAAGCGAGCGGAGCAGCGGCGCGCCAGGCGCGCGGAGGAGCAGGCTCGGGCCCGCGAGGCGGCGAAATCCGAAAACAATGACCCCCGGGAGGACAATGAGCACCCGCATTGAGTACAACGGATACGTGATCGAGCCCACCACCAAGCTGCAAGACAACCCACACGGCTGGACGCTCGAAGTGCGCATCACCCCCGCGGGCCGTAGCACGGGGGTACGGCGATGCCGCGCGCCCAACACCTACCCCAACGAAGAGGTGGCCGTCGCGCGCTGTTTGGCGTTCGGCCGGCGGATCGTGGACGGGAAGGCACAGCGGAAGGTCGATCCCACGAAGTAGGCGGCTCGGCCGCGGGAGACGTTGCAGGTCAACCAATCCTGCTCCCAGGATAGGGGTGGCAGAGCCCACCCGTGTGCCCTCGAACGAGGAGAGGAATACCGCCTTTCGCCGGTAGCATGAGCGCACAAACACACCGCACAACTCACCCCGTCCTTCACGAAACCTAGGAACGCCGCCCCACGACTTCCATCACGGGCGAGGCAAAGAACACCGCATCGGGCTCCCGTGACCGTTCGTCCCAATCCGCGAAGAATGCGTCAAGCACTTCACGAGTGAGGTAGCCTTCGTCCACGAGCCCTGGCAGGTGCTCCCGGAACACGGCGTCCGGCCAGCGCCATTCTGGGGTTGTGGCCCGGACGGCCTTCGTAACCACACGGAGCTCGACGTGTAGGCCGGCGCGTTGGAGCAGCCCGGGGAGCACATTCCCTATCTCCGGGTTGCAGCCACGGTCGGCCGCGACCGCCCGCATGAGCGCCTGCGCGATCATAGGCAGATGTGCGCTCGGTGGATGGATGTGGATGTCGCGGTAGTTGCAGAACTCCGCCAGTGCACACACGCCGCCCGGTCTAAGCCACCTCGCTACGCGACCTGTCAGTGCTTCCGCAGCTCTCTCGGGTAGATACATCAACACCCACCGACCGTACACTCCGTCTACGCTGCCCTCCGGAAGATCAAAGACCTCCAGGTCGGCCTCCCGGGTCTCGACGTTCGAGAAGCCCGCGGCCTCCACTCGCTGCTTGAGCAGCGGGAGCGACCGTTCGCCATCCCGATCTACAGCGATGACCCGCCCTTGGGGCCCCACAGCCCGCGCCAGATCCAAGGTCGTGTATCCGGGACCACAGCCGAGATCCACCAGGGTTGCGCCCTCGCCGAAGCAGGCCCGAGCGAGGAAGCGCCGGTTGTCCTCGGCCCAGACGCGGTGTTGATTCTCCAGCCGCTCCATCTCGTCGCGGCTGTAACCGAAGCGATAGTGATTGGCGTGGTCGGTCGGCATCGGCTTATGTACTCCTCGCCTTCCGGCTCTCGATCCACTCGGCCAGCGTTGTTGAGGGCGCTCCGAGGAGGGCGTCTGGCTAATTGCCGGTATGCTGCGAAGTGACCACATAACGCCATCACCTGAGCGCAGACTAGGTGTCACTCCACGCAGCATGGTCCCGAGGCCTTGTGTTCGCGCCAGAGACAGTGCTGAGAGGCTGAAAGAGAGATTGGGGGGAGCGGCCCTGTGAAACAAGAAAGCGAGCCAACCTGCCGGCTGACCCGCCTTTCGTTGCCCCACCAGGGCTTCAGTCGCCATTCAAGCACCTCGTCATGATGGTGTACGGAGCGGCCTTGAAACCGCAGCGACGATATGCCTCTAATGCGCGGCGGTTCGAAGTATGTGCGTAAAGCCTAAGATCCAGAGCGCCAGCTTTTCTCGCTGCCTTCACCAGGTGTTCCAGCAGGAGTTCAACAAGCCCGCAGCCACGATGCTCGGGAACGATGAACAGGCTTTGGATCCACCAATAGTGCCCGCCACGGAAGTTGCTCCATTCGGTCACCACTGAAGTGCCCGCTATGACTCGGCCGTCCGCAGACTCAGCCACCCAATAGGTGGCTCGGGACGGATCCTCTAGCCCAGCCTGGACACCGCGCCTCACAGCGTCGATGCTCTTTTCAGCACCCTCAGCTTCCCGCGCCTCCTGCAGTGTGAAGGCTACAAGAGTATCGAGGTCAGCGCGGTTGGCCTCTCGTATTCTGTAACCAGGATCCATCTCGGCAGTCCCTTTGCCCGGTCGCCTCAGCAGTGGTTTCTTAGAGACAGCAGACGAAATGACAATCTTATACCTTGCTGCCACGATGCGAGAAACGGCAATCTACCCGGCGCGCGGCATTCCCGGCACAGGTGGAGAGATCAGGCTATGACGGAGTCAACGTGCAAGTGGCTCGCGATCGTCACCGCAATGGCCGTATCTCTTGGGATCCCCGCGTGCTCCGATGAACCCCGTGCAAGTGCCGCGGGCGCGGGTGAGTCAGGCGCGGTGCGCGAGGCAGCCGGTGAGCGCGCCCAGTCCGATGGAGCCGGCGAGCACGCGAGGTCCGAGGGCGGTGGCGAGCATGGTGAAGGCGGGGAGGGTGGTGAGCACGGATCGGGAGCAGAAGAAGAATCGGGCCAGCAGATCGGACCGGGGGACACCTGGGACGCGACGCGGAACGGAGCGAGGCTCGTGTTGTCGTTCGATCCCGCGTCCAACGCCTTCGTGGGGACGGTCGAGAACACAACCCGACAGACGCTTTGTGCCGTTCGGGTCGAGGTCCACCTGTCTACGGGTACCGAGCTGGGCCCTACGCAGCGGACTGATCTCCGGCCCGGAGAAAAGACCGTCGTGGAGTTGCCCACAGCGGGAGAGGCTTTCGGCACTTGGACAGCGCATCCGGAGGTCTCGCCCTGTACCGGCACGTAAGGCCGATCAGGTTGGCTGGCCTAACATCCCCTGGGGACAACCCCGTGCGGGTTCGAATCCCGCGCCGGGCATGTTAGTGTTGAACGACCTACGGAAGTGGGGGATCTTAGGGTAGGCAGACTCTTGCCTCGTTTGCCTGCCCAATCACCTCCGAGAGTGTGAGGAGGAGATATCGTGCCGGGCGACGTTCTGATGGTCAGCATCGTTATGGGCGCCCTTGCGTTCACCGGGACCGTGGCTTCGACCGTGTGGGCCGTGGTCCATTTCAAGCTCAAGAAGAAAGAGCTGGAGGTGCGAGGCAGCGACCCGGAGTTGCGAGCGGTCATCGATGCGCTGCGTGACGATCTCGACGACACACGAGCACAGTTGGCCGAGACGCAGGAACGCCTCGACTTTGCAGAACGCCTGCTCACCGCCGGACGTGCATCGCAGGACGAATAGAGCAAGTGACCACATGACTCGTTGAGGTAGGACATTCGACCCTTTTCAAATGCACATGTTGGGTCCACTGGATCATCGAACTTCTTTCGAAACCAGCAGTCTAGGGGGCAAGTGATGCAAACCAGGAGTGAGCCAGCGCGAAGGGCGTCCGTATTCGGTCTGGTCCTCGCTGTCCTGCTCGCGGCGCCCGGGGCGAGCCTCGGACAAGCCGCGGGTGAGCGCGTCCCCGGCGATCACTGGATGCGTTACGCGGATGTCGAGCAGGCCGGTTTTGACGTCGCGAAACTCGCGGCGGCACGGGAAACGTGGGACGGACTTCCGTCCTCCGCTTTCATGGTGATCGCCGACGGTGCGGTCGTCGCCGCGTGGGGCGAAGTCGAACGCCGCTTCATGTGTCATTCGGTGCGCAAGAGCTTCCTGACCGCGCTGTATGGGATCTACTGGGACCGGGGAGAGATCGAGCTCAACAAGACGCTGGCCGATCTCGGCATCGACGATGAGCCGGACCCGCTGCTGGAAACCGAGAAACGGGCGCGGATCCTCGATCTCCTCAAGGCGCGCTCCGGGGTGTTCCATCCCGCGGCCTATGCAGGTCGTACCGACACACGGCCGCGCGGCAGCGAAGGTCCGGGTCGCTACTTCGCCTACAACAACTGGGACTTCAACACCGCGGCCACGATCCTGATGCAGGAGACCGGAGAGGACGTGTTCGAGGCCTTCGATCAGTACTTCGGCCAGCCGCTGCAAATGGAGGACTGGCGCGTCTCGGACGGCTACTATCACTACGAGCGCGACAAGTCGAAGTACCCGGCCTACCCCTTCCGCGTGTCGGCGCGTGACGCGGCTCGCTTCGGGTTGCTCTACGCCCGCGACGGAATGTGGCACGACCAGCGGATACTCTCCGAACACTGGGTCCGCCGCAGCTCGGCGCTCTACTCGATCGACAGCGAGATCATGGGTTACGGCTTCATGTGGTGGGTGATGCGCGAGCCCCGCTTCACCCGTCACGGTATGTTCGCGGCGCTCGGTGTGGGCAACCAGGTGATCGCCGTGCTACCCAAGACTGATATGGTGATCGTGAATCGCGCCAACACCTATCAGGGCGAGGGGACACCGATGCCGGCGCTGCTCGACCTCATCGAGCAGGTCCTCGAGGCGCGGACGGGCGCGCCGGTCGCGGACCCACGGCTCGTCCCCCTCGAGGTCGGCTCCGACCCGAAGATCACCCAGGTGTCGAATGACCGCCTCGAGGAGTTCCTCGGCGAGTGGGACTTTCCTCCGTCACCCCTGGGCTTGCCGCCGCGCATGAAGATCCGCATCACCGCCGGTGAAGGCCACCTGGTGGCGTTCGCCCCGCTCGCGGGCACCTTCAAGCTCTATCTCCAAGAGGACGGCTCGCTGCACATGGAAGACAGCCGCGAGCGCTACGTGCCGGTCCGCGACGGTGCCGGTTCCTTCGTCGGGATCGCGGATGCGAGCTCGATCGTGAGGGCCGCCCTCACCGCCGCAGCCGATGGTTCGAGCGAGCGGGCCGAACGCCTCCTGGCCATGGTCGAGGGCGATGAGAGTATGGAGGTCGGAGTGGGGAGAGCGCTTGTCGATCTGCTGGACGGCAACCCACGGGCCGCGGAACGCGGAGTTCGGCAACTCGCAGAGCGCAGTGACCCGGCCCGGATCGAACGGGAGGTCAACGCCGTGGGATATGCGCTGCTCAGGACCGAGAAAGCGGAACAGGCTCTGGCAGTGTTCGAGCTAAATACGCGGGTCTTCCCCGAAGCGTTCAACACCTGGGACAGCCTCGCCGAGGCGCACATGGTGCTCGGCCACGACGAGGAGGCGATCCGCTTCTACGAGCGGTCTTTGGAACTCAACCCAAACAACGAGAATGCGAAGACGATGATGGCCCGGATTCGTGCAAGGCAACGGAATTAGGCTGACGAGAAGGCGGTGAGGAGTGAGGAGTAAGGAGTGAGGAGTGAGGGGTACTCCTTACCCCTCACTCCTTACCGCCGCCAAGTTGCCCCGCCAGGGCTCGTCCCGAAGCAGAGCGACTTTCGAGCATCGGCTGCCCAGTCAAGGGGCTACTTGAGCCCGCATTTGCCCGGAGAAACCCTCACACCTGCCGCGCCCGGCCCCGGCCGGGCGCCGTCCTTTCTGGCCCGCTGCCGCCCGGGCCGCCGAATCCCGAGTGGAATTACCCTTT
>JABAOF010000396.1_pt1 | contig 46085 bp, 41 predicted proteins | sample 7062171 | NCBI WGS metagenome assembly JABAOF01 (sample SAMN14538628, study PRJNA623070) | marine sediment metagenome | biome: marine biome [ENVO:00000428]; feature: marine pelagic biome [ENVO:01000023]; material: deep marine sediment [ENVO:00002113] | place: India: Gulf of Khambhat ... | reverse complement strand
ATAGGATAAGAGAATGATGTGCCATGAGGTGCGCTGCGTAGGCCCATAGGGGATAAAGGAAGCATCTCTCTTTCCGTGATGGACAAAACTGGGCTTAGAGATACTTTCATTTAACTAAATTAATTGAATTTCTAGCCAATTTTTGTTATCTTAACTGTTAAAATTGAATTGCCTGATGCAGGAGACGAATTTACTTGAAAACATATGGTGAAATAGATAGCAAATTCAGATTTGTCATATTAGCTGCAAAGAGAGCCAAACAACTCTTGCAGGGAGCCAAACCGAGGATAAAGTCCAAATCCAAGAATCCTATCCGTATCGCCCAAAAAGAAGTCCGTGATGGATTCATAGACTACGAGCTCGTCGAGGTTAAAAAGGAAGAGATTCAAGAGCCTGCTGAGGAGGGATTTATCGGAGAAGAGATAGGCGCAGGACCGGAGGAAATGGAGGAAGCAAAGCCAAAAAAGCCCAAAGCGAAGGATGAGAAGCCGAAAAAAGAACCCAAAGTCGCTGAGAAAAAGAAGCCGGTGAAAAAGACTGTGAAGGCGGAAGAAAAGAAGCCTGTGAAAGAGGCAGCTAAGAAATCTGGGAAAAAGGAAACAACCCCAAAGAAAAAGACTTAGCTCTCCGGTATCAAGATCCCTTTGAATTTCTCCCTGTCTCTTTTTTTATGAGCTGGATGTAGTCCAGTTTAATAAATTCTTTTTTTGAGATTCCCAAAGCATTCGTGAATTTAACAATCTCGTTTCTCTCTCCTTCAAGTTCGATAAAATTTCCGATTGACGTTTCATCCAGGCATATTTTCAGATTTTTCTTCCTGTAAACCGTTCTGAATTTATTATAAGTAAAGACTGGGATAAAGCCCAAAGACTGCAGGATTTTTCTTATTTGTTTCTCATTTTTCACTTCAGTCTCGTATTCTTTTCGAATTTTGAATTTTCTGGATTTTTCTGGAGGGCCTTTAAAAGTCAAGAAAGTCTTGTTGCCCGCGACGCGCAGTCTGAGAGCCTGTTGTTTCTTGGTCAGAGTCTGAGTAGAGAAGTCAAAGAGAGTATTCTCTTCGGAATAACGTTCCTTTTCGAGTCGGGCATCCAGGTTTATTATTTTTTCTTTGAAAGAGTCTAAATCATCAACCTTGATTTTGACTTCTATTTCGACCATTTATTCGCTTCAAAATAGGATTAGAGCTCGATTGTAGACATTCTTCAGAGTCAGGCTCAGCCAATGCTGATGCCTATAGAACTGGAATCAAAGCTAAGTCTGATTGCCAGAAAAGCCTCATCCGGAAAGACCAGACCTAAAGCCTGTTCCCGTATAAATTATGTCGAATGTCGAGCCCTGACCCTATTATTATGCTTTTATTTATTTCTCGTTAAGAAAAATTCGGGTATGAGAGTTAATGCCTCTCTATGGATGGATTCAGGGAATTGAGAAATGATTTCTTGTGATTTGGAGGAATACTCTTCAGCCTTTTTATACGTGTAGTCCAACGCTCCATTCGATTGAATGATCTCAAGAATTTCTTTCTGCGTCTCCTTTCTCAGATTTTTCTCTTTCAGAATGGCAGTGATCCGTTTTCGATTCATCCCGCCATCGTTGGTCATGGTGTAAATCAGTGGGAGAGTGATACGGCCTTCGTTCAAGTCTGAAAAAACGGGTTTGCCCAGGACTTTTTCATCTCCGGTGAAGTCAAGAAGGTCGTCAATGATCTGAAAAGACATGCCTAGATTTGTTCCGTATTCCACAAGAGAATGCTCTTCTTCATCTGACGCATTTCCGAGGATGCCGCCAATCTGGCATGAAGCGGCAAAGAGAGAGGCCGTCTTTTTGTCGATGATATCGAGATATTCTTCCTCAGCCAGGTCCAAATTTCCGCTCCGGCAGTATTCATTCAGCTCTCCTTCAATCATTCTGGCTGAAATGTCGGTGAGAATTTTGGTGATCTGGCTGTGCTGACTGTGAAGAGAATAACCAAGCGCTTTGATATAAAGAAAATCCCCTAAAAGGACAGTTATGTTGGGACCCCATCTGGAATGGATGGATTCCCTCCCTCTCCTCACGTCAGAATTATCGATAATATCGTCATGGATGAGGCTGGCCGCATGAATGGTTTCAATCAAGGCGGACATGAGAATGTTCTCATTCCCTTTATACCCGAATAACTTTGAACAGAGTAAAAGCAGAGCGGGTCGAATCTTTTTGCCACTGTTCTGGAAAATATAGGACCCTATTTCAGAGATGAGCCTGTTGGGAGAATCAATGAAGAGCTCAAGCTCTTTCTCAACTTTATCCAGGTCATTCAGTATGCTGTGATATAGATTGTTTAGGCTCAGGTTGCTTTTAAGCCGAGATTTTATTGTCTGTTTCACTGTTTCTCTCATGGTATGCCTGTTAGCTGTCACCACCCTTGCGATTAATCTGAGGTATTCGAGGATGAATAATTTCTTTTTGAGTGTCTCTCTCTCATCCGAGTAACTTTGTTTTCTATTCTCTGTCCTGTTCGAAGCAATCCATATCTTAACACTACATTTTTTTTATTTCAAACTTAAAGAGAGTTTCGAAATTTCGGGTGGTTATCTCTGCCAGTTCGTCCAGGGAAATCTTTTTCAATTCAGCCAAAACTTTGGCTGTTTCTACCACATAGGCTGGCTCGTTTCTCTTTATCCGGCCGCGGAAGGGAGACGGAACCAAAAAAGGCGAGTCGGTTTCCACCAATATTCTGTCAAGGGGAATTTTTTGTGCCACCTCTCTTAATGGATCGGCATTGGCGAACGTAAGGATACCGGAGAAGGAAATAGAGAAATTCCTATCGAGCATATGTTTGGCCAGTTCCCAATCTTCGGTGAAGCAGTGGAGGACTCCTCCTTTGGTGAAATGCTCTTCCTCCACAGCCTTGGCTGTTTTCATGCCTGAGTTTCGGCTGTGGACGATGACAGGAAGGCCGATGTTTTGAGCTGCGGCGAGTTGCTGACGGAAACCCGATTCCTGTTCCTGGCGGGAAGAGTGATTATAGAAGAAATCGAGGCCGATTTCACCCACGGCCATGATTTTTTCTGCTCTGGCGAGCTCTTCAATTTTTTGGACATGTTCCGGTTTGAAAAGTTTTGCTTGGTGGGGATGGACTCCTGCAGAGGCGATGATGTTTTTGTTTTTTTCGATTAATTCAAGAGTTGTCTGAGTGCTTTTTCGATTCGAGAGGTCTGCGGGACAGAGGATGGCGATGACTCCATCCTGATGAGCTCTTTGGATAACTTCATTGCGGTCATCATCAAATTCCTCCATGTCCAGATGGGCGTGTGAATCGACCAAAGTCAGAGGCATCTTCTATTCCATATTTTATGAATAATTCAGGTTAAATGAGTCAATTGCTAAACTGCCGCGATTTTTTTTGTCTGTGAATACAGGTCAGAAAGAGATAAGGAAAAGGTTGCCCCAACAGTTCTCGAGTAAAAGAGTCTCTTCCTTAAAGACGTTTTGTTTTTGGTCTGATTCTCTATGTGAGTTGAATTCGCCCAGTTCTGTAGCTACTCCAGAATCTTTTTCTTCAAGTGCCGAAGAGGAAGGGCTCCGTAACTGAGCAGTTTTTCTAGGAATTCTTTTTTGTTGTAGGAATCGCCTTTCAGGCTTTTGTATGCTTTTTCCATATCCAGGATTTCCTGATAACCCACATAGGCCAAAGCCGCCTCACCCGGATTGAGGATGATGCTGTTCCATTTTCTTTCTGCCTCAGCTCGAGTCTGAAAGCCTTTTATTGTCATGAGGCGGATTGCGTCTTCTTTTGCCAAACCTCCCTGATGGATATTGAGCTCGAGCTGAAAATCCTGGACAGCTTTGAGCAGGTTTTTGAGCTGATTCAAGCGCAGCGCGAGGCTGTATTCCCCGAAACCTGAATACACCAACAGCTCTTCGCAAGTGACGGGCCAGCTCTTGATTAAGGCTTTGTTGGGATAGAGTTTTCTGACAAGAGATGGGTGTCTTCCAGTGAAATACAGAGGAATGAATTCTCCTGGATAGACGTTGCGGACAGTCCAGTAATAAAGGTAGGAGTTATTGTACTCTTTGAGAAAAGACTCTGTCTGCTCTTCACCCCAATCTTCGCAGATAGGGGAGACTTGAATAGAGGGAGTTCCATCGCTTTCGTAAGCTCCTGGAGCTACAGTGCGAACCATCGTGATTCCCTGAGAACAGAGAGGCATGGGTCCAATATCGAAATTGCCATTATGAAGAGTCAGCAATTGATTGTTTGATATAAAATCCTTTATTTCATTCGCTGTGTCTTTGATCCTGTTGATGTACTCATCTTTGGATACGTGCTCTCGGTTGAACCTTTCCAAGACATGAGAGACAACTTCATTGTAAAGTTGGTCTGGTGTGAGACTAGCCGGAGGATTTTCCAGGTCGATTCTTGGTTCCATGATTTTATAAAGTGGGATACATGTTAAAAACATTTCGCGTCGGATATTGTTAGAATCTGGATTGGCTCGGTTGATGAGCTCCTGGAGGAGGATGTCATTCTGCAGGGTCAACCGCAAAAGCCGTGAGTGGACCTGCTGTCCCAGGCGGAAGTTGCCGGTGGAGCGGGGCAGAAGTTCATTCTTGAGAAAGTTCTGGTAGTCTTCCAACGCGGGCAGGACTTTATTCAGGCCATCCTGGAGTTTGGATTTGCTGTCTGCGGGCGCGTTCTCAATCAGTCCGGGAAGTGTGTTTGTGTAAAAATCCAAAATTCCGGGAAACTGCTTAATAGCTGTTTCTGTGTGCAGCTGAGGGGGTGTTTTCAGGCTTTCTTTGGCTTGCTTGATGAGCTTGGGCAGATCTTTCAGTCTTTCCGCCGCATTTTTCGCCCGTGTCTCTAACGGTGCAAATTCTTTCGCAAAAAGACTCTGGATGCAGTCTCGAAAGATCTCGTTGTAAAAAATGGGGTTGTATTCCCAGGGGAGGAGATTTTCATTCCGGAGAACCTCCATATCCAGGGCGTCTCGCATTATTTCGTGGTCGATCCGAGCTTCTGGACTCAGCTTGGTGATATCCACTTTAGCCACGAATTCCTGGTTAAAGTTATCCAGAGTCTCGATACGTTTTTCGAGGTTTTTCTCGCTGAAGTCCTCGAGTTTGTCGTCGTAGGCGTGAAAACCCGCAAGAGTCGCAGCGGTTGGGTAGAACTTCCAGAGTTCGTCGAGATAGCTTTCTAGGGTCTTTTGAAATTTGCCGTCTTCCTTATTGTTTTGAGAGAGAGACAGACCTGAAGTTGATAAGATAATCAGGAAAATAGCGAGGGGAATGATTGTCTTCTTCATTGGATCCTCCTCAATAAGTACTTTTGCTCCTAAGCAATTAACAAGATTTTTTGTTTTCTACTTTTATTATAGTCGATTTCACTTTTTTTGTGAAATTGCAATCCTACCAAAAATGAAGGCTGGAGGCAATACTCTGATCCACTGAAATTCGATCTTAAAACTGGATAACCGCGGAGCCCCACGTGTAGCCAGAACCGAAAGCTGTGAGAACGACTGTGTCACCTTCCTTAATCCTTCCGTTTTTCAAAGCTTCATCCAGAGCAATGGGGATGGAAGCCGCAGTTGTGTTTCCCATTCGATCTATGTTCCTGATTACTTTTTCAACAGGAATCCTTAAATTTCTTGCAACCATCTGGGAGATTCTGTCGTTCGCCTGATGGGGGATGAGATGATCCACATCTTCGATCGTTATGTTGTTGTGCTCGAGCGCAGTTTTTACAGCGGCGGGCATCTTTTCTGACGCGTTCTTGAATACATTCCGTCCATTCATGTAGGGGTAATATTTTTTTTCATCGAAATACTCTTTTTTGAATGTCGGGTTATCTTTAGGGCTTGGCCTTTCCATCCAGAGGTCTGATATGTAATTGCCATCCGAGAAAAGATGTGTGGATAAGATGCCTTTGCCGTCATCTTTGTCATTGGGTTCAAGAATAACAGCGGCCCCTCCATCCCCGAAGAGAACAGCTATGTCTCTTCCGTCATCAGAGTAGTCGAGGTTTGATGATTGCACTTCTGCGGCCACGACAAGAATTTTTTTGTACGTCTGAGTCTTGATGTACTGATCAGCCACGGAAAGCGCGTATATAAAGCCCGTGCATTGATTTCTCACGTCAAGGGCACCGATTCCGGCAAGATCCAGTTTGGCTTGAACCATGACACCTATTCCTGGGAAATAGTGATCAGGAGAGAGAGTGGCGGCGATGATAAAATCTATCTCTGATTTATTGATATTCGCATCATCAATAGCTCGCAGAGCCGCTTCATAGCCGAGGTCAGAGCTTCCTACGCCGGGCTCCACATAGTGCCTCTCCACAATACCTGACCTTTGACGGATCCACTCATCAGTCGTGTTCATCTTTTTTTCGAGTTCGAAGTTTGTCACAACTTTAGGAGGGACGAAATGGCCGGTTCCTGTGATAATTGATTTTAAATTCATTGCGTTTTCAGCCGATTATAATGGATAAAAAAAGAAAAATAAAGACTAATTTTATTGATTCGAGTAAAATGAGAAAAGAATATGCATGGATTAACGAATGACGGAGGTATAGCTTTGAAAAAATACTTTTTTCTTTTTCTTTTTATTTTCTGTTTCACTCTTTTTCCTTTGGCTCAGGAAGATGATATCCTGAAAATCGAGACCTCTGTGAGCCCAAAAAATCTCTCCCCAAGTCAGGAGGGGAAACTCATCATGAAACTCATTCTCCAAGAAGGAATGGTCATCAATCCTCAACCCTCTTTCACCATTGAGTTCAGTCCTCTTGAAGGGATTATTTTCAATAAAAATAAATTTACAGACTCAGATCTGGGCATTGAGATACTGGAAGAAATGGGAGAGCAATACTTGAATTTAAAGAATCCTTTCGAAATACATTTTAAGGTCAGCCCGGATGCAGCAACAGGCGACCATCATCTTGAGGGGAGAATAGACTATTTTGTCTGCTCAAAAGAGGAAGGATGGTGTTTGAAAAGTCATTCAAAATTTACTGTTTCGTTATCCATCAGTAAATAAAAAAGAAAAAACGACAGCCAATTTTTTTAAAAGTCGCTGGTTCAACTCATCCATTAATTTGGCAAAGCTTTCTGGCTGTCATCGCGAGCGAAGCGTGGCGATCTCGAAAAAAGGATATCTTCATTTCCGTAATAATGTAATTTTTCTCTAAGAGATTACCACGCTGCGCTCGCAATGACCCTATTTTAATAAAAGTGTTATTTAATTATAGAGCAAAAACACCTTTCCCCTTTTTTTAAACTATAGCCAATTGTTTTCGAGGTACCAGTCGATTGTTTCCTGTACCGCTTCCTGAAGAGTATAATGAGGTTGAAAAGACAATTTCTCTGTCGCCTTACTTATATCCGCAATCCAACCTTTCTGTTTCATATCTCGAAATTTATTCCGGTCGAAGATGTTCGGAGATCTTGTTATTTTGCTTTTCATCTCGGAGGCTAGAGCAGAAAGATAAAGGAAAGGAAGGGGGATCCTCACTTTTTTTAATTCTATTCCCATTGCCTGGCCCGCTGACTGGCCGATATCATCCCAGTTGTGAGGAGTTGGATTCGCAATATTGAATATCTCGCCGCTGTCCAGCTCTTTCTGGGAACAACAAAGGTAAAAGGCTTCGACGAGGTCCTTGACATAACACAAGCTCAACCGTATTGGCAGGGAAGCGAGTGTTGGAAGGATTCCTCGTTTTATCCATTTAAAATAGCGAATGGAGTCCGTATCTCTGGGCCCAAAAACGGCTCCGGTTCTCAGAATAATAATCGGATAAATATCTTTAAATTTTAATGCTTCGGTTTCACCCAAGAGTTTACTCCGGCCGTAAGGGGTGATGGGGTGAGTGGGAGTCGTTTCTTGAATGGGATCTGCGCCAGAGGAAGGCCCGACCGCTGCGAGGCTACTGAGGTAGATAATTCTTTTTGGAGAGACTTTTTGAGTCTGGAGAGCCTTGAAAAGACTTGCTGTCCCTAGATGGTTTACTGTATAATAATCAGCCGCCCTGGAAGCTTTCGTTAATCCGGCCGCATGGAAGACATAATCTATGCCTGCTGGAAGGGAAGGAAGGGAGAAGAGATCTCCTTCGAGAAGTCGAATGTCGAGTCCTTTTACCCATTTAAGATTATTGAGATTCCGGACGAGCGCAAAGACCTCAGCGTTCTTCTTGAGAAACAGCTCGATGAGGTGACTCCCGATGAAGCCAGTTCCTCCAGTGATGAGGACTTTCATCGTGTAAGATTGTATGAAAATTACTTTCCATGGTCAAACCTGAACCATATTTTTATTGAGGCATGATGAAGGAATATTTATGGAACTTTTTTGATAGAGGGGGAGTTTTAAGGAGGAGGCTGCAGTGAACATCTTTAATAAATGTTACGAGTTCACGCGTGCTGATGATGCTATTGCCATGGGGATATATCCGTATTTCACGCCCATCCAGGAAGTTAAAGGCAACAATGTTGTCGTTGACGGGAGAGAGATGCTCATGGTCGGATCCAACAACTACTTAGGTCTGCTGGATCATCCCAAGGTCATGAAAGCGGCACAGGATGCTGTTCAAAAATACGGAGTCGCTACCTGTGGTTCAAGATTTTTAAACGGTACACTGGATATACATGTCGAACTCGAAGATAAGCTGGCCAAATTCACACGGAAAGAGGCTGCCCTTGCTTTCAGCACCGGTTTCCAGACTAACCAGGGTATTATTTCAACCCTGATCGGAAAAGGAGATGCTGTCCTCACAGACAGGATGGTCCATGCCAGCATAGTCGATGCCTGCCGCTTATCTTATGGAAATATCTGCAAGTACAAGCATAATGACATGGATGACCTGGAGAGACAATTGGCTTCCTTGGATGAGAATACTGGGAGATTGATTGTTGTGGATGGCGTCTACAGCATGGAAGGAGACCTGACCAATCTGCCTGGAGTCGTCAAACTCGCCAAGAAGTATAATGCAAAAATAATGGTGGATGATGCGCATGGCATAGGAGTCATGGGAAAGAACGGAAGGGGGACTTGTGAGCATTTCGGAGTCGAGGATGATGTCGACCTGGTGATGGGCACGTTCAGCAAATCCTTTGCCTCTTTAGGGGGATTCGTTGCCGGAGAGAAAAAAGTCATCTCTTACATCAAGCACTTTGCTCGGTCCCTGATTTTCAGTGCGAGCATAACTCCCGCTTCTGTTGCGACAGTGCTGGCCACGCTTGATATCATAGAGAATGAACCGGAAAGAAGAGAGAAATTGTGGAGTATCACCAAAAAAATGAAGACACAGATCCAGGCTCTCGGTTACAACACAGGTCCTACAGAAACACCGATCATTCCACTTATCATTGGCGGTGATGAGTTGGCTTTCATGTTATGGAAGCTCATTAAAGATGAGGGCCTTTTCACGAATCCTGTGATCTATCCCGCCGTTCCCAAGGGGCAGGCTTTGATAAGGACAAGTTATTCAGCGACTCACTTAGATGAACAGCTCGATAAGGTGATCGTGACTTTTGAGAGATGTGGCAAGCAGATGGGAATAATAAAATGAAAGACAAGAATCCAATGTGTGAGTTGACGGATTGGCTTCTCTATTTGGGAGTGTTAAAGAGAATACAATGAGAGAAAAAATTATACGGCTATTCATGCTTTTGTTCATAATCTGTATATTCATGGCTTCGGTTGAGGGTTCGGTCCCCATCCTCCCCCTGGATCAGGTCAAGGCCGGAATGAAAGGGAAGGGAAAGAGTGTCTTTGAGGGGAGCCGGATAGAAGAGTTCGATGTGGAAATTATTGGTGTACTCAAGAATATCGAGCCAAAAAAGAGTCTCATCCTGGCAAAGCTCAAAGGAGGTATTCTCGGTGATACGGGTGTTATCTCTGGAATGAGTGGGAGCCCGGTTTATATCGATGGCAAGCTCATCGGAGCCATTGCTTACAGCCTTGGGACTTTTATCAAGGAGCCGATCGCGGGCATCACTCCTATTGGAGAGATGATCTCCATTTCAGAAGAGAAAACAGAAGGCCCCCGTTTTTCTCCTCAGGTCTCCATAAAAAAGCACCTGACTATAGATGAACTTGTCGAGTTAAACAAAGAATTTTTTCATTCGAAATCCACTTTCTTTACCCAGGGAAAAACTTTGAAGCCGTTGACCGTCCCCCTCGTTTTTAGTGGGTTTTCTTCCCATGCGTTTGACCAATCCAAATCTTTTTTCTCGAAACTGGGATTCAATCCTGTTCAAAGTGCTCCTTCGGGCCAGTCTGTAGAACAAATTTCGCCCCCAGACCTGACACTCGAAGAAGGAGGCCCTGTGGGCATTCAGTTAATCAGCGGAGATATGGATATGTCTGCGATAGGGACAGTGACTTATATCGATGGAAACAACGTCTTAGCTTTTGGCCATCCGGTCTACAACCTCGGCTCAGTTGATTACGCCATGACCAAAGCTAAAGTGATAACAGTTGTTCCCAGTCTTATGTCCTCTTTCAAACTGGGCTTTACAGATAGCCTTATTGGAAAATTTTCGCAGGATCGAACTTCAGGGCTTTTTGGTGAGATGGGGAAGATGCCCCGGCGCGTTCCTGTGAATGTGAAGATAATAGACTCCAGCGAAGAAATAAAAGATTACAAGATAAGTGTCGTCGATGACAAGATTTTGACTCCGCTTTTAATCAATGTTTCACTCGCGAGTATCCTGACAGCGGAAGAAAGAGCTATCGGTGACCTTTCTCTGGGGCTTCTGGGGAATATCTACCTGGAAAATGGGATGAGCATCCGTCTCGAAGACCTTTTCTCCGGGCAGTTTGATGCTTCTGTCGTCAACCTCTCAAGCCTTGTGGCGGCTGTCACTTATTACCTCACCAATAATGAATTTGAAGAATTGGGAATTCACCGCATAGACCTGGGTATCCAGGCGTTTGAAGAGGTCAGGTTTTCCTTCCTGGAAAAGGTCTGGCTGGATAGATATGAGGCTTCGCCTGGCGAAAGCATAAAGGTGAAAATAGATTACCGGACATTCAGAGGAGAAAGCCGGCGTGAAGAAGGAAATATCCAGATTCCTCATCTGCCGGCTGGTTCCGAATTTCAACTTGTTGTCGCAGACGCAGCATCGATGGCAAAGATCGAGATGAGTCAGTATCGAACCACAGGATTTGTTCCCAGAAGCTTGAGCCAGCTCATCCGGATGCTGAGCAGTCTCAGAAAAAACAACCGGATATACATCAAAATACTCGCTTCCAAACCTGGAATATTTCTTAAGGGCGAGGAAATGTCGAATTTGCCTCCCTCCATAAAATCCATGTTCGCTTCTCCCCGCGCTGCAGCATCATCTCCGACAGAGCTCAGTCGATCGACCTTGATGGAATATCAGCTGCCCATTCCGTATGTTTTTGCGGGAGAGGCTGTGATACCGATCAAAATTAAAGAATAGGAGAAAAAGGCAATGAAAAGAGTGCGGGTACTGTTTTTCGTAATGACTCTCCTTGCCGCTCATGCTCTGCTTGGTGTTGTTCCTCAAAAGTGGGAAATGCGGAGCAAAGATGAATTTTTAAAAGGAAAATTGAATGGAGTCTCAATCTCTTATGAGGGTGTACTTTCCCTATCTCCAAAAGAAGAACAGGTAGATGCTCCTGTTGAGGAATTTTATTTATCGCATCTCCTCACTCAGCAGGGAGAGATATTCCTGGGGACTGGTCATGCTGGGAAGATATATAAGATCGGAAAAAGCGGGACGCCAGAGTTATATTTCCAAGCGCCTGAAATGGATATTTACTGCCTGGCTCAGGACAAGAAAGGAAACCTGTACGCAGGAACTTCACCGAATGGGAAGATTTATAAGATTACGGGAAAAGGAAAAGGAAGCTCTTTTTTCAATCCGCGCGAAAAATACATCTGGGATCTGTTTTTTTCCGATCGGGGAGTTTTGTTGGCCGCAGTTGGTGAGACCGGCGGAATTTATGAGATCAACACAGAAGGAGAAGGAAGGCAGGTTCTGAGAGCCGAAGAAAATCATGTTCTGTGCATCGAAAAGGATGTGAATCAAGATATTATCGCTGGAACCGGAGGACGAGGCCGAGTTTACAGAATTTCAAAGGGGAAGAGACCTTCCATTCTGTTTGAGTCCTCTTATGAGGAAGTAAGGAGTCTCGCACTGGACAAAGAGGGGAATGTTTTTGCGGCGGCCGGGGGAAAGATTATAAGCCCCAAAAAAGAGATAGGGCTTCCTATAACTGTTAAAGCAGAGACAGATGCCCGCATCACAGTCACACCGACTTCCGTGCTATCGGAGGAAATGCTGCTCTCAAGCCAGAAGCAACCCGGGGCTCTGTTCAAAGTCAACTCCCAAGGTATAGTGAAAAAAATCTGGCAGTCCAGCGACGAATTGATTTACAGTCTGTCATGGGATGGTACAGAGGAAAAACTTCTTTTTGGAACGGGAGATAAGGGACGGATTTATTCCGTGGATCGAAATGAGAAAATTTCTCTTCTGATCCAGAAGGATTCTGCGCAGGTTTATTCTCTGCTGTTGTTTGACAAAAAAATCTATATGCTTTCAAACAATCCTCCCAGCTTGAGTATCGTCCATCCCGAGCAGATGCTCACAGGGAATTATCTGAGTCAAGTGATTGATACTCGGACTGTGTCATCCTGGGGGAGAATAGAATGGGAGTCGGAGGTTCCCTCTGGATGCAACCTTCAGTTTCAAACACGGAGTGGAAATTCAAACAGGCCTAACGTGACCTGGAGCGATTGGTCGCCACCCTACCAGAAAAAAGAGGGGGAACAGATTCTCAGCCCTAGAGCCCGTTATCTCCAGCTCAGAGTCATGTTTAAAACACAATCCGGCAAAGTCTCACCGCTTCTCAGGAAAGTCTCTCTGTATTATCTTCAGACAAACCTTGCCCCGGAAATCACCAAGCTGACCTTGCTTCCGGCAAATGTAGTCTATCTGAAGCCTCCGATCCAGACAGAAGTCATTTGGGGTTTGGATACACACATTTCAGAGAAGAGCAAAGACCAGGAGGAAGCAGAGGCGTTGATCGTGCCGAAAAAAGCTGAAAGAAAAGGATTCCAGACCGCTGTTTGGGCAGCGAATGATGAGAATGGAGACAGTCTTAATTATTCAATCTCTATCAGAAAAGAGGATGAAAATAATTGGCGGATCCTCAAAGAGAATTGGACTGAACCAATCTATGCCTTTGACACTCTTTCTCTTCCAGATGGTGTGTATCTATTAAAAGTCGTGGGTTCCGATAGTCCTTCCAATCCTTCTGGGATGGAGTTGACCGCTGAGAAGGTCACCCGTCCTTTGATCATCGATAATTCTCTCCCCACTATCAAGAACTTTAAGGTGAACAGAGAAAGGAATAAGCTGTTGGTGACTTTTATTGCCGAAGATTTGATGTCTTCCATCCAGGAAGTGAAATACCTCGTCAGGCCGAATGAGTGGAAAAGCATTTTCCCTCAGGATGGGATTTGCGACTCGAGACAAGAGAGTTTCAGGATATCTATCACTTTACCTCCCCGATTCGATAACTTGATTACTGTCAAGGTTCGGGACCGTCACGGAAATATCGGAGTCCACAGACATACCTTCTAACTAATGGGGACGTTCCCCAAGGTACCACCTTAGCTCAATTTTTTCATTATTTTTACTGATTGTCTGTAAGCTGACCTATAAACAGAAAAAGGGGACAAAAAAGCAAAAAAGGGGACAGGCTACTTTTTTCAGAAACTGTCCCTCTTTTCAAAAAAAAGTAGCCTTTCCCCTTTTTCTTTTTTCTGCTTCGGGAGCTAAGGTGGTACCTTGGGGAACGTCCCCATATGTTTATTTTGCTCTTTCTAGGTATTTATTATCCCGAGTGTCGATGCGGATGATGTCTCCCTCTTTGATAAACGGCGGAACATTGATGGTGATTCCTGTTTCAAGCTCTGCGGGTTTGCTGCTCGCGGATTGAGTGGCGCCTTTAAGGAAAGGTTCGGTTTTTATCACTTTTATATCGAGCGTTAAGGGAGGTTCGACTCCCACCGGGCTTCCCTCGTGCATCTCTATGAAAAAAACAACATTGGGGATGAGATAGGCGACTTCATCACCGATGATGTCTTTAGAAAGCTTGATCTGTTCGTAATTATCGAGGTTCATAAATACATAGTCATTCCCGTCCTGATAGAGGAATTCCATCTCGATCTTTTCGAGATAGGCCTGTTCGACCTTGTCTTTTGACCGGAATCTGTAATCAAGCAGAGTTTGGTCATTGAGATTACGGAGTTTTGTCTGCATCAATGCCTGCCCTTTTCCTGGAGTGATATGAGTCGACTCGAGCACTTTGAAGAGTTTCCCCTCGACTTTTATGACCATTCCTTTTCTGATTTGAGTGGCATTAATCATCTGTTCTCCCTCCTGGCTCCTGTATCCACTCGAACGATGTAAGCCTTTGCTCCAATTTTTTCTAGAGCTTCGGTAACATTATATGCTCTCTCTGGAGCATAGGCAAACATGCATCCTCCTCCTCCTGAGCCATTCGACTTTGCTCCCAAAGCGCCGGCCTCGAGCGAGGTGTCTATCATCTGTTCGATTTTTGGAGTTGAAATGCGGATGTAATCCCTGAGGACTTCATGCTGACGGGAAAGCAGTTCGCCGAATCGATGGTGGTCAAAAGCTTCCGATTGAAAAAGGGCTTTTCCCTCAGCCGTGAGATCCCTTGTGAGAAGTGTTCCTTTCAGCAGTCTTTTAACATCCGATGATAGCTTTTCTATCTCGTCGTTTTCTCTTTGTGTGAGAGGGCTTTTCAGGCTGAATCCGTCTATCTTGTTTTGGACGCTGGCGACTCCTTCCAGAACATGGCTCTTGATGTATCCCAGCATTCCGGTTGTGTCTTTTTTCTGGAGGGAATCGGCAAGAACGAATTCTTTGAGAGAATTTTTTAGCTGTCTGACTTCCAATTCCTCACCAAAATCCATAGTCACTACACCTCCTAGGGCTGAGGAAAAGTGGTCCATTTTTCCTCCAGGCTCTCCAAACTCAGCCACTTCGGCCAAAAAGCCAAGCTCTGCGATTTCATCAGCGGCGTTGGCTCTTTTATCTTCGGCTGTTTCTAGTAGGAATTTTATCCAGGCCACCACGAGAGCCGAAGAGCTGGCTGTGCCTGAATTTATGGGAATGGTGCCTTGGATCAGACAATCCCAACCCGAGGGAAAGCGGACACCTTTCCTTTTTAATACATTCACTGCACTTTTCAAATAATCTCTTTCTTTCCTGTATTCTACTTCTTTCTCGAGTGAAAATTCTTCAAATTCTCCGATATCAGGAAGATCTATTTTCAAAATGTTATCCTCTCGTTTTTTACCGCTTATTGAAATCCGAAGGTCGATCGCTGCGGCAATAATGGGTAAACCGAAATAGTCCTGATGCTCTCCGAAAAGGCAAACTCTTCCTGGCGCTGAAACTTTGATCTCTTCTCTCATGACTTTTATTTATCTAATCCGGATTGAACCTGTCAAATTATTTTTTAATTTGTCGGGGGTTGTTGGGGTCAGACCTTAGTAACTTCAGTAAAATAAAGGTCAATAGACAATTTTAAATTATATTAGAAAGTAAATTACTGAAGTTACTAAGGTCTGACCCCAAAGGACAAAGGAGTTGATTTTAAAAATCATTTTTTTTATAAAGGACTCTGATACCACTCGCATAAAAAAATGATTGAGCTTTGTTTTTTAGGGACAGGCGGATCTGTCGCCACGGAAGAGAGGGATAATACATCTTTTCTCATCGGGCAGGAAAATGGGCTGTTACTCATCGACTGCCCGGGAGGCGTTTTCCAGAAAATTAAAAAGTTGAACCTCGAGCCCCGGAGTATCACCGCAATATTGGTGACCCATATCCATCCTGACCATATCTACGGATTGCCTTCACTCGTGCACAGCTTGATGCTGGATGAAGGGCTTATCCGCCTTTACGGTTCAGCGGAATCTATTGATTTATGTCAAGGCCTTCTGGACTTGTTTCATTTGAGAGAGAAAAAAATAAAGACCCGGATCGAGTTCAATAGTCTTAATGCGGGCGACAACTTCGAATTGGGAAACTCCATTCAGTGCGCATCTCTCAAAGTCCCGCATAGTCCTTCTTCCCTGGCTTTTCATTTTCGCTTCAATCAGGAAAACAAAGACCTGGTTTACTCCGGCGATACACCCTATGACTCTTCTTTTTTCCAGTATGCCGCCGGGAAGGATTATCTTGTGCACGACTGCAGTGCGCCATCTCGTGTGTTCAGGGATTATCCGTCCCTCAAAGAGATGCATACACATTCACTTCAGCTAGGATTGCATTCTCAAAAATACGGGATAAAATGTCTTATCCCCTGTCATTTTTTCGGGGAATTGGATTTTTCGCTTCAGGAGATCGAAGAAGAAATACGAAAAAACTACACGGGCAAATTGATTATTCCTGAAGATTTTGAAAGAATCCCTTTATGAACGGAAACCAAGTCTGGAGAAAAAACAAAAGAGGAGGAATGAGTGAGAGGATTGAGGATTATTGTATTGGGATTTCTTTTCTGTGTGACCTTTGCCTGCAGCCCAAGTCCGGAGAAAAAAATGGCTGACCTCGTTCTCCTCAATGGTTCTGTCTGGACAGTCAATCCTGATCAACCCTGGGCGGAAGCCGTGGCCGTGAAGGGAGAGAAAATCCTAAAGGTGGGATCCACGGCTCAAATCAAAAAGGCCGTAGGGAATCAAACACAGGTCATCGACCTGAATGGAGATCTGGTCCTTCCAGGCTTTATCGACAGCCACACTCATTTTCTCGATGGAGGATTTTCTCTCTTGAGCATTCAATTGCGTGAGGCCGAAAGTAAAGAGGAGTTCGTCGCCAGGATAAAAGAAAAAGCCACAGAAATGGAGAAAGGAGAGTGGATCCTCAACGGAAACTGGGACCACCAATCTTTTAACCCTCCTGAATTACCGAGGAAAGAATGGATAGATGGAGTCGCTCCTCAAAATCCTGTGTGCATCAACCGCCATGATGGTCATATGGTTTTGGCCAACAGCTTGGCCTTGAAGATCGCTGGAATCACGAAAGATACTCTTTCTCCAAAAGGAGGAGAGATCCTCAAGGACCGCAGGACCGGAGAACCGACAGGAATTTTAAAAGACGCAGCCATGGAACTGGTCATGAAACACATCCCCGAGCCATCTCTCAAACTCAAGATGAAAGCCGCCGAAGTCGCCCTCAAGCATGCCGCAGAGTATGGAGTGACATCCGTGCATGACATGGCCTATGCGGTAAACATCGAGGTCTACCAGGAACTGCTGAAGGAGAGGAAGCTGACTTCCCGTCTGTGTGTGTACATTTCAATAGAAGAGATCGACCTTTACCAAAAGCTTATGGCGGAAACACTGGAGGGAAGTGCTTTTCTCAAAATCGGAGGACTCAAAGGATTTGTCGATGGATCACTGGGCTCATCCACCGCCCTGTTTTTCGAACCTTACGCCGATGACCCTGAAAAAACAGGACTGTTCCACTCACAGATGTTCCCGGAGGGAATCATGGAACGAAGAATCCTGGAGGCAGACAAAGCCGGCCTTCAGATAGCTATTCATGCCATAGGAGATAAAGCCAATCATGTTCTTCTCGATATCCTGGAAAAGGCCATAGCTCAAGGCGGAGAACGAGACAGGCGGTGGCGGATAGAACACGCCCAGCACCTCCTTTCCGAGGATATTGAGCGGATGGCCAAACTGGGGATTATTGCCTCAGTCCAGCCCTACCATGCTATAGATGACGGGCGGTGGGCGGAGAAAAAGATCGGGAAAGAAAGATGTAGAACAACGTATGCGTTTCAATCCCTCCTGGAGAAAGGAACCGTGTTGGCCTGTGGTTCAGATTGGACAGTGGCTCCGCTGGATCCTTTGACTGGAATTTATGCGGCCGTGACTAGACAGACTCTGGATGGAAAGAATCCAGGGGGATGGTTTCCTGAACAGAAGATTACTTTGGAAGAAGCGATCAAAGGATACACTCTGAACGGGGCTTATGCCGAATTTTCTGAAGGCATGAAAGGTTCCATCGAAACGGAGAAACTGGCAGATCTTGTGGTCCTCACTCAGAATATATTCGAGATACCTCCTGAGGAGATTAAGAATACAAAAGTCAAAATAACCATCGTCAATGGAAAAATTATTTAACCTGGATTATTCACGAGTCGAGGTTACTGCAGATGCGAGGCGTCGGTCCATGAAGCTGTGGTCGTCCACCGCGATTGGGCCGCAACGAAGCAGATGTAGTAAGATCGGTCCGCCCGAAGTGGAAAAGATGCCGACTTTAAAAAAAATGGGGACTTTCCCTTTCAGTCCTTATCTTAGAGAAAAGAGGGACTGTCCCCTTTTTAGAAGAATATGTAAGGTGTCGGCAGATTTGATGAATAATTCAGACAGCGGGAAATAGCGCACTCATATGATCTACGTATATTTTATCGCTTTGATTGTCTCTTTTACTCTTCTGTTCAAATCCGCGAGTTTTTTCGTGAAAGGTGCCTGTGGCATCGCCAGAGTGCTGAACATTTCCAAAATGGTCATCGGGATTGTTCTGGTGGGGATGGCCACCACGGCGCCGGAATTTTTTGTGTCTGTCATTGCGGCCATCAAAGGCAAGCCGGAATTTGCCCTGGGCAACGCGGTCGGCTCTGTTATCTGTGATGATGGAATCGCCCTCGCGTTGGCCGCCATCCTCGCCCCGACAGTGATCTACGTGAACTGTCGGGTGCTCAAGATTGTGGGAGTTTTTCTGCTCTCGATCGATATTCTGGCCTATATCCTGGCAAGAAACGGCACGATTGGCCGCCTGGAAGGCGCAGTTTTTGTGTTAATTCTGGCCGTTTATTATCTCTTTATACTTCGAAGAAAAGACCTGCGGTTCGCCCCAGACAGTCCGGAAAACAGAAGAAAAAACTCTGAAAATGAGAATCCCGTATCCCACAAGAAATTAGAGCTGAGGCGGATGACTTTATTGTTCGTACTGGGACTTGCGGGAGTTGTGGCGACAAGTGCCGTGGTTGTCTGGGCCGCCGAACATATCGCCGAATATTTTTCTATCTCCGAAACCATTATCGGGTTGATCATGTTGGCTATCGGGACCTCACTCCCTGAAATAAGTACCTGTGTGACGGCGGCGATCAAGGGAGAAGGGGAGATAGCTGTTGGGAACATCATTGGCGCAGACATTCTCAACGTTCTCTGGATTATCGGCGTTTCTTCAATCGCGAATCCAATAACGGTTGAATTGAAAGTGATGAATTTCACCTTTCCATACATGATCTTGATCGTTTTAACCATGCTGGTGGCGATGAGAATCGGCTGCCGGCTGGGAAAAGCAAAGGGCTTCGTTCTTTTGGCGCTGTATATACTTTATCTCTTTTTAACCTTCAAGCTTTTTATGTAGCGTGGATTATTCACGAGTCGAGGTTGCCGTAGACTCTGTTGCGAAGAGCATAACGAATGTGGCAATCTCATGCTGATCGCAGAGCATGATGAGATTGCCACACTCTCTTCGATCGCTCGCAATGACATCGCTTTGCTTGATGCTAACGGCTTCTATCCAGTTGCTCGCGATGACAATTATTTTTAATAAAAAGGTCGTCAGATTTGCTCGCCCGAAGGGGAAAAGATGCCGACATAAGATAATCAGTTATCCTTCAGAGATTTTTTGTATGGTGTGTCGGCATATTTTATGAATAATTAAGGCTAGGAGTGGCGTTTGAGTGTTTCAAATTTTTTGAAGAAATAGCTCCAATTTATTGATATTTTTCATATTTTTTACCATTTCTGTTGCCCTTGATAAGCTAACTTGCTAATATAGTCTGTCCTGTAATTCGCAGGAGGATAGCATGAATGTCGGCGTGCTGAACGAAAGCTGTAAAATCGAGAACAGAGTGGGCTTGAGTCCGAGTGGAATTTCTTTATTGGCCGAACAAGGACACACTGTTTACGTCCAGGCTGGCGCCGGATTAAAATCAGGCTACAGCAATGAAGAATACAGTGAGCTCGGGGCGGAAATTGTTTTTACCAAAGAGGAGGTCTTTGGCCGCTCGGATGTCGTGCTCAACATTTCTCCTCTGAATGATGAAGAATGCAAACTCGTCAAAAAAGACCAGATCTTATTCGGCTTTCATCATTTAGCTGTTGCTCGAAAAGCTGTCTTCGAAAAACTTCTCAAGAAAAATGTCACCATCATAGGATATGAGATTGTCCAGGACGAGAAAGGAGAGCTTCCTTTTATTGAGAGTCTCAGTGAGATTGCCGGACAGATGTGCTTGGCTATCTCTGGTCAGTATCTTCAGACTAGCTTTGGTGGACAGGGAGTGATTCTCGGAGGAGTGGTGAGTGTTCCTCCGGCGACAGCTGTCGTGATCGGGAGCGGTGTTTTAGCCAGGAGCGCAGTGAAGAGCTTGCTCGGAGCCGGAGCGCATACGATTGCTTTGGGCCGTTATATGGATAGACTGAGAGAATTGGAAGAGATAACTTCAGGGAGATTGATTACTCTGTTTGCCAGCCAATACAACCTGGCGCGAATGACAAAAATCGCAGATATCCTCATTGGAGCCATCCTCCGTCCCGGGGAGAAAGCGCCGATCATGATCACACGGGATATGGTCAAAAGCATGAAAAAAGGTTCTCTCATCATCGATCTGGCCATCGATCAGGGAGGGTGTATTGAGACAAGCCGTTTAACCACTCTTGAGCAGCCCACTTACGTGGAGGAAGGAGTCATCCACTACTGTGTTCCCAATATCACTTCAGCTGTCAGCCGCACTTCGACAAAAGTCTTATCCAATCTGGTTGCTCCCTGTCTCATTGAGATAGGCGAGAAAGGGATTGAGCAGACCTTGAAAGAGAAACAGTCTCTGGCACGAGGAGTCTATGTCTTTCGAGGGGACATTTGTAAAAAGAATATCGCCGAAAGATTTGATTTGAATTATAAAGACATTCATTCTGTTTTATAAAGGTCAGTTGAAATGGAAAAGTCCATGGATGAATCAGAAAAAGATCAAAGGGAACTCATACATATACTTCATGAGGTCCAGAAAGAGTTCGGCTACGTGCCGCCTCAGGCAATCTCTCGAATCTCCAAGCAGCTGAAGATTTCTGAAAGTGAGATATTCGGGGTTCTCACATTCTACAAAGCCTTTTCTCTCAAGCCGCGTGGAGAACACCTTATCACCATCTGCATGGGGACAGCCTGCCATGTGAGAGGAGCGCCCATGATTCTGGATGAGTTCAAGAGAAAGTTAAGGATTGAATCCGGAGAAACGACCGAGGATAATCAGTTTACCTTGGAAACTGTTAATTGTGTGGGGGCGTGCGCATTAGGGCCTATTGCCATTGCGGATGGAGAGTATCATGGCCAGTTGAAGACAAGAGAAGTCGATAAAATCATCGATAAATTAATGAACAAAAAAAGGAACGGCTCTGACTAATGGATGAATTCAACACCACTGAATTAGACAAAATAAGAGAAGAAATTTCCGAATCCCGAAAGAAGCGGAAAACATGCATCACAGTCTGTGGAGGCACGGGTTGTCATGCGTATGGCTGTCTGAAAGTCGCTCAGGCGTTTGAGGATGAAATCAAGAATCAGAGACTTCAGGATTCAGTCGATGTGAGAACAACCGGGTGCCATGGTTTCTGCGAGAGGGGCCCGATCGTCGTTATTCAACCGGACGGAGTTTTTTATCAGAGGATTAAACTTAAAGATATTAAAGAAGTCATCGCGGAGACTATCATCGGAAAGAAAATCATCGAAAGACTCCTGTACATTGATCCGAGAACTCAAAAAAAGATCATCCATGAAAAAAATGTTCCCTTTTATAAGAAGCAGGAGCGCATCATTTTCGGGAATAATGGTTTTATAGATCCTACAGATGTCAAAGATTATATCGCTCTGGATGGGTACAAGGCGTTAACCAAAATCCTTTTCGATATGACCTCAGAAGAAGTCATCGAGGAGATTGAAGCCTCTGGCTTACGAGGGAGAGGAGGGGCCGGTTTTCTGGCGGGGAAAAAATGGGAAATTTGTCATAAAGTCAACTCTGACAAGAAGTATATCATCTGTAATGCAGACGAAGGTGACCCAGGTGCATACATGGACCGAAGCCTTCTGGAAGGTAATCCGCATAGTGTCATTGAAGGCATGATCATTGGAGCCTACGCCATCGGCGCCTCTGTGGGGTATATTTATGTCCGGATGGAGTATCCACTGGCTGTGAAAAATGTGACTCGTGCCATTGACCAGGCAAAAAAACTCGGCTTGCTCGGCGAATCTATTCTCGGGTCGGAGTTCGGATTCGATATACATGTCTTTAAAGGGGCGGGAGCTTTCGTTTCGGGTGAAGAGACTTCGTTGATGGCATCCATAGAAGGGAGGCGGGCTTTTCCAAGGCAGAAGCCTCCTTACCCGGCTCAAGAAGGATTATGGGGCAAACCAACCAATATCAATAATGTGGAGACATGGGCCAATGTCCCTCTGATTATAAGTAAAGGCGCGGAATGGTATTCTAAAATCGGAACAAGAGGGAGCAAAGGAACAAAAATATTCTCTCTGGTGGGTAAGATAAACAATACGGGTTTGGTTGAAGTGCCGATGGGTATGACTTTAAAGGAAATCATCTATGATATTGGCGGGGGAGTCAAAGATAATAAGAAATTTAAGGCTGTCCAGACCGGTGGGCCCTCCGGAGGTTGTATCCCCGCAGAAATGCTTGATTTACGCATCGACTTCGAGACTTTAACCAAAGCGGGCTCGATGATGGGGTCGGGTGGAATGATCGTTATGGACATGGATGAAGATACATGCATGGTCGATGTGGCTCGTTATTTTCTTGATTTTACCCAAGAAGAGTCATGCGGCAAGTGTGTCCCGTGCCGAATCGGAACCAGGCAGTTGGTGGAAATATTAACTCATATCACCCAAGGAAAAGGGGAAGAGGGGGCCATTGAGAAGTTAGAGGATCTCTCGAAGACTATTAAAGCGGGATCTCTCTGCCAATTAGGAGGGACAGCCCCCAATCCTGTCCTGACAACACTTCAGTATTTTAAGGATGAATATGAAGCTCACATCAAGGATAAGAGTTGTCCCGCTTTGGTGTGTAAAGATTTGATCATCTATCATATCGAGCCGGAGAAGTGTGTCGGCTGTCTCTTGTGTTTGAAAAACTGCCCTGTGGAGGCCATTAGCGGGGAAAGGAAGAAAGTCCATGTGATCGATCAGGAGCTGTGCATCAAGTGCGGCGCCTGCTTGGAGGTCTGCCCGCCAAAAGTCAGTGCTGTATCCAAATACACAGGCAGAAAAAGAGATAGAATTCTCAAAAAATCCAGTCAGATGAGCAAAAAATGAAGATTACTATAGACGGAAAAAAAGTCGAACTCGAAGACAAAAAGACAATTCTGGAAGTAGCTAAAGAGAACGGCATCTTCATCCCTTCTCTTTGTGATCATGAACGATTATCTCCTTTTGCCGGTTGCAGGCTGTGTATCGTTCAGATTAAAGGGAGAAATGGCTTTCCGCCTTCTTGCATTACATATGCGGAGGAGGGCATGGAGATCAAGACAAAGAGCCCGAGCCTTCAAAGGTTAAGGAGAGAGATTTTAGAGCTTATTCTGTCTGAACATCCGAATGCCTGTTTGATCTGCACCGAGAAAAAGAATTGCGATGAGTATAAATCCACGATCAGGAAAGTGGGAGAAACAACAGGTTGTGTCCTCTGCTCGAACAATGGGCGCTGTGAGCTTCAAGATGTTGTGGATGCCTTGAAGGTGGATAAAGTCAGGTATCCTTCTGTTTACAGAGAGCTTGAGATTAAAAAAGAGGATCCATTTTTTGACCGCAACTACAATTTATGTATCCTCTGTGGAAGGTGTGTCAGAGTTTGCCACGAGGTGAGAGGCGCTTCAACGCTCTCCTTTGCCTACAGGGGGTCTTATGCAGTCGTGGGGACCGTGCTGGACCGTCCCCATCTTGAATCAGGCTGCCAGTTCTGTGGGGCCTGTGTAGATGTTTGCCCTACCGGGGCATTATCGGAAAGAGCCTTGAAGTATGAAGACCTGCCGGATAGCACAGCAGAAACGGTCTGTCCTCTCTGCAGCATGGGCTGTGCACTCGAACTTGCGCTCAAAGAGGGAAGAATATTGAGTTCAAAACCCTCTCCGGATGGAGCCGTGAATCGGGGGCAGGCGTGTGTCAAAGGCCGGTTCGTGATTAGAGACCTTGTTCACAGTCCCCAAAGGATTCTCAAGCCAATGATCAGAGTGAACAAGGAGCTTGAAGAAGCGACATGGGAGGAAGCTCTCGATTTTGTGGCTCGAAAGTTGAAAAAGTACAAAGGGCAAGAAATGGCTGTGGTCTCTTCCACACAAGTCACATGCGAAGATAATTTTGTCCTCCGGAAGTTCACCCGGGATGTATTGAAGACAGAAAATGAGGTGAGCCCAGTCAACTTTTCCCCTGTATTGACATACAAACGATTGGCTCAGGAGCAGGGCCTCAGCGCCGATATGAACTTCAGGATGGAGGATATCTCCAAAGCAGATGTCCTGTTCCTCGCCGGTGCGGATCTACCGGTATCTCATCCTCTCATCTGGTTGGAAGTGTTGAAGGCGGTGAAGTCGGGTGCGAAGCTTGTTGTTGCCAGTCCGTACGAGCTGACTCTGAAACGTTACGCCTCAATCTGGCTTCAGAACAAGCCAGGAACTGAGTCGACTCTTTTCAGTGGCTTGGCGAAGGTACTTCTTGAGGAGGAAGAGGAGGGAGACCATTCCTGGATCGAAGGGCTTGAATCGTTCAAGGGTTTTCTGGATAAACTTAACTTTTCTCAAGCTCTCAAAATAACCGGTCTATCCAAACAGGAATTCTTCCAGACAGCCGAGCTTCTCAAAGAGGGAGAAACGGCTGTTTTCCTTTTTGGCACGGGTTTAACTCAAAATCCCTGGGGAACTCAAAATTTGGCGGCTCTCTACAACTTAGCCCTTTTGAGAGATGCTCACGTTTTCCCTCTCGGTCTAGAGAATAATTTGAGAGGTGCTTTAGAGATAAATCATGATCCTCCGGACAAGGGATTATCATTCGATCAAGTCTTCCAGGCAGCGCTTTCTGGGAAGATAAAGGCCCTTTATCTTTCCGGTCCGATGCCTGATTTGAAGAAGGCCAAGATAGATTTTTTGGTCATTCAGGATAGCTTCGTGAGCGACAACATGGAAAAGGCCGATGCAGTTCTGCCGGCGGCCACATTTGCGGAGACTGAAGGAACATTTGTCAATGTGGAGGGAAGAGTTCAAAAAATAAAAAAGGCGATTGAACATTCAGGAGAGGCGCAGCCTGATTGGTGGATTATTTCTCGATTGGCCAAAAAGATGGGGCACAAGAGCTTCGGCTATAAGAATCAATCCGCCATCCTCAAAGAGATGAGTAAAGGCATTCCCGGTTTTTCTAATATTTCAGACGCCAAACTGGATAATAACGAGGAGGTCTTTGTTCATGAAGAGGCGAAAAGAAAAAAGAAGTTCGTCCCTTTGAGACTCATTCGTGCTCCTGAGCAAACAAGTCAAAAATATCCCTTCCTCATGTCTATCGATTATAATCTGGATTACTACAGAAATCTGGCTCTTACCCAGGAGTCAAAAGGTTTGAGAGTGATCAGGGATTCCAGATGGATCAAGATATCCCCCGAGGATGCGAGAAGATTAAAGTTGAAGGACGGGGAAACGGTTGTGATTGACTCGGCGTCAGGGAAAGCCCAAGGTCTGGTAAAGATTTCAGAAGCCGTATCGAAAGGCGTGGTGGAAGCCAATTTTCTCTGGAATGGAGATTCAAATTTTTCTCTGGTTCCTCATGCGTTTCCAGCGTCTTTCAAAAGTCATCTGGTGAATCTCATCCCCGTTAAAATAAAGAGAGGAAAATGATGGTAAAGATTTTACGGAGAGAGCGGCTCGTTCCCAATATTCATCTTCTTGAAGTTCATGTGCCCGAGGTGGCCAAGAAATGCAAGCCCGGTCAATTTGTGATTATCATGCCTGATGAACGAGGCGAAAGGATTCCTTTGACCATCGCGGATTGGGATGCGGAAAAAGGTTCAGTCACATCTGTTTTTATGATCGTGGGGACCTCTACCCATAAACTTTCACTGCTCAATGAGGGAGACGAAGTGCCTGTTTTTGTCGGTCCGCTGGGGAAACCATCGGAGATAGAAAAATATGGAACAGTCGTCTGCACAGGAGGTTGTTTTGGAATCGCAGCCATTTATCCTCTTGCCCGGGCTCTGAAAGAAGCGGGGAACAAAGTGATAACTCTGTTGGATGTCAAAGCGAATTTCCTTCTGTATTGGGAAGATAAACTCAAGGCGGTCAGTGACCAATTCTTCGTTTCAGCACGAGACAGCTATTATGATTGTAAGGATTATATTCCCAAAACGCTGAAGAAAGTTATTAAGAAAGAATCAGGAATCAATAGAGTCATCTCCATCGGCTGCACCTATTTGATGTACACCTGTTCTGAAGCCACGAAGTCCTCCGGGATTAGAACGATGGTCAGCCTGAATCCGATCATGGTTGATGGAACCGGAATGTGTGGTGCCTGCCGGGTGACTGTGGACGGAAAAACAAAATTCGCGTGTGTGGACGGCCCGGATTTTGACGGTCACTTGGTGGATTGGGAAGAGCTTTTTACCAGACGAAAAGCCTATTTAGAGGATGAAGTCCAGTCCTTGTGCGACTGGGAAAAAAGGCAATTTCCATAGAGGTTTAAGAGAGAAGAGATAAGAAGATGGCAGAAAAAAAAGAAATGCCGGCTGAGCTCAAGAAGAGGCTCAGGGCCGAATTCGACAAAGAGTGGCGGAAAGAGCTGCGGAAATCCATTCCTGTCAAGGAAAGGATGAAGATTGCTCGCCAGAAAATGCCCGAACGAAGTCCGGAAGTGCGAAACTTGGATTTTAATGAAGTCAACCTGGGCTTGGATGCTGAGGCGGCCAAGAAAGAAGCCCAGAGGTGCCTGGACTGTGCCAATCCTCAATGCGTGATGGGCTGTCCGGTAGGGATTGATATCCCCTCTTTTATTAAATGGATAGAGATAAGCGATTTTGTCAAAAGTATACGCAAGATGAAGGAGACCAACAGCCTCCCAGCCATTTGCGGCCGTGTCTGTCCTCAAGAGACTCAATGTGAAGAACTGTGCACCACAAAAAAGGCGACAGGAGTCCCTGTGGCCATTGGAAATCTGGAAAGGTTCATTGCCGACTATGAGAGAGAAAACGGGAAAGTGTTTGTTCCCCAAATTCCTCCTTCCACGGGCCGCAGAGTGGCCATAATCGGTGCGGGCCCGGCCGGATTGACCGTGGCTGGAGACCTGGCCAAACAGGGGCATCAAGTGACTATTTTTGAAGCACTCCATGTGGCGGGTGGTGTCCTGGTGTACGGAATCCCGGAATTCAGGCTGCCGAAAAATACTCTTCAAGCTGAGGTGGAATACCTTGAGAAATTAGGCGTGGAGATCAAGACTAATTTTGTAGTGGGCTTAACGGCAACACTTGATGATTTGAAAAAGGATGGGTATGACGCTTTTTTTGTCGGGACAGGAGCGGGATTGCCGAATTTCATGAGGATTCCGGGAGAGAATCTGGTCGGAATCTACTCGGCGAATGAGTACCTCACACGCGTCAATCTGATGAGGGCATATGATTTTCCCGAATACGATACACCTGTCTATCTTGGAAAAAATGCTGTTGTGTTGGGCGGTGGGAATGTGGCCATGGATTCAGTGCGGACGGCCAAGAGGCTTGGAGCTGAAACGTCGACTATTGTCTACCGTCGTTCCCGGGTTGAAATGCCGGCCAGAGTCGAGGAGGTGCATCATGCTGAAGAGGAAGGCATAAAATTTCACTTCCTGACAACTCCAACAAAGTTTATCGGTGACGAGAAGGGCTGTGTGAAGGCCATGGAGTGTATACAAATGGAGCTTGGTGAGCCAGATTCTTCCGGAAGACGTCGGCCGATTCCAATTGAAGGCTCAGAGTTTATCATGGAAGTGGATCTGGTTGTGGTGGCCATCGGAAACAGCCCGAATCCCTTAATTCCTCAGACTACACCTCAACTTGAAGTGGGAAAATGGGGGAATGTGGAAGTCGATTGGGATACCATGGCCACAAGCATGAAAGGCGTTTATGCGGGAGGAGACATCATACGCGGAGGAGCTACGGTTATCCTGGCCATGGGAGATGCGCGGGTGGCTGCATCCGAGATGGATAAATACTTGAAATCCTTAAAAGAGAAAAAACAGAAAACAAAAACAGTTAAAAGCAAGAAATAATACGCGGAATCGATAAAGTCACCAGGTCAAAAAAAGAATTCAACCCTAGTGAAAAAATGTTTTACAACGTCAGAAAATTAAAGAATTCGATAAGATGTCATTGCAAGGGAAAAAAAGGGAACAGGCCCCTTTTTTCAGGTGAGAGAAGTGTTATTGCGAGCCTGCGTGGCAATCTCATGTGTGTGTCATTGCGAGCTTGCGTGGCAATCTCTTAAAAAAAGATTAATTACAATGTTCATCATTTTGATCGAGGAATCTCAATGAGCTGGGTAGATGATTACAAAAAGAAACTGGTCTCGGCCGAAGACGCAGTCTCTGTGATTAAGAGTAGTGACCGAGTGTATATCAGCGGAAACGCAGCCACTCCGTATGTTTTAATGAATGCTCTCGCGTCAAGGAAAGACGAGCTTGAGGATGTCGAGCTGACGCATGTTCTTCTTTTGGGTGAGGATCCTCTCTCCAAGCCTGAGATGGAGGGTCATTTCCGTCACAATTCCCTGTTTGTCGGGCCGGCAGACAGGAAAGCCATAAACGAGGGGCGAGCAGACTATATTCCCATTTTTCTGCACCAGATTCCTGGCTTGATTTATTCAGGCCAAATGCCTCTGGATGTGGCCATGCTTCATCTCTCTCCCCCGGACGAGCACGGATTCATGAGTTTCGGAGTCGAGGTTTTGGCGTCTAAAGCGGCCGCGGAAAAGGCAAAAATAGTCATCGCCCAAGTCAACGAAAAAATGCCACGTGTTTTAGGAGACTCCTTTATCCACGTCTCCCGCGTGCACAAAATCGTCGAAATTTCCGAGGAACTGCCCCAGTTGAAGAGAAGTCCTTTCACTGAAGTCGAGCGGAAAATCGGCCATTTCATCGCCGAATTGATCGAAGATGGCTCGACGCTGCAGTTGGGAATCGGTGGAATTCCTGATGCGGTCCTTTCTGCATTAAAGGAGAGGCGTGATTTAGGTATCCACACGGAGATGGTTTCCGATGGAGTGATGGAAGCCATCGAAGCCGGCATCATCACTGGAGCCAAAAAAACATTTCATCCCAACAAGGTGATCTTGACTTTTATTCTCGGTTCCAAGACGCTTTATGATTTCGCTGACAATAATCCTGTTTTTGAAGCCCATCCCACGGATTACACGAATCACCCGTTCAATGTTTCCAGGAATGAAAACATGATAGCGATTAATTCTGCCATCGAGGTGGATATAACAGGGCAGGTCTGTTCTGATTCAGTCGGGACATACATATACAGCGGTTTTGGAGGACAGGTCGATTTCATTCGGGGAGCGGCCCATTCAAAGGGAGGTAAACCGATCATTGCTCTTCCTTCCACAACCAAGAAGGATGAGATTTCCAGGATTGTGCCTTTTCTGAAAAAAGGGGCAGGAGTGGTCACGACCAGAGCCGATGTCAAGTATGTAGTCACAGAATATGGTGTGGCCAATCTTCATGGAAGAAACTTGCAGGAGAGAACCGTGGCTTTGATCAACATTGCCCATCCGAAATTCAGGCCGGATTTGATCAAAGAAGCCAAAAGCCGTTTCCTCCTGCGGTGAGGATTCAATAAGGATTCGATGCAACAATCTGATCTTTTTCCCGCAGAGAAAGGAAGAATCGGGACCGATGAGTCAGGAAAAGGGGATTATTTCGGTCCTCTGGTCGTGGCAGGCGTCTTTCTTCCCGAAGACCAGGAGAAGGTTCTTTCAGAGCTGGGAGTGAAAGACAGTAAAAGATTTTCCGATAACCGTGTCCGAGAATTAGCCGAGTTGGTTAAAAAGGGATTCACGCATTCAATCGTTGCCATCGGGCCGGAAAAGTATAACGAGCTTTACACCAAACTGAGGAACCTCAATCGTATCCTTGCCTGGGCCCATTCCCGGGCCATCGAGAACATACTGGAGGAAGTCAATTGCAAGCTGGCTATCACAGACCAGTTTGGAGACAAGGCTTATGTCCTCAACGCTCTGATGAAAAGAGGAAAGAATATCGAGCTCATCCAGAAGCCTAAGGCGGAGGCAGATTTAGCCGTGGCGGCGGCCTCGATACTGGCCAGAGCAGAGTTTTTAAAGCGGCTTTATTTTCTTTCCCAGGATATCGGGATTGACCTTCCGAAAGGCGCTTCCCCACTCGTGGAGGAAGCCGGATTGAAACTGGTCAAAACCCAAGGTGCCCCGGCCTTGGATAAGGTCGCCAAGAAACACTTCAAGATCACCGCGCGCATCCTATCTTCTTTATAAAAATAAATGGGGTCGTATCTCAACATTCGACATTTACTTTATCTTTATTTATTGTTCGATTCATCAACTCGCCGGATAAAAACCTTCGCTTTTGATAATTCCATGAAGAATGTCGAATGTTGAGATGCGACCCCTTTTTTGATTGAGATGCGACCCCTTTTTTGATAATAATGACTGACCTTTTAAAGATCATTCTCATCATCTTGGTCCTCCTTCTTTTAATCAAGAAGAAGTGGGATCTAGGTCTTGTTCTCTTCCTGGGAGCTGTGCTAACAGGCGTGGCTTTTAGTCTTGATTTTAAGTTTCTGGCTCGAAACATACTGGAGGCTGTAATCTCCACCGAGACTCTCAGCTTAATCGGGATCATCATTCTTGTCCTCTATCTAGGAAACCTCCTCCAGCTCAAAGGAAATTTCAGGAAAATGATGGATTCTCTGAAGAATTTAGTCCCAGAGCCTCGCTTGATCCTTGCTCTGCCTTCATCTTTTATTGGCCTTTTGCCCATGATCGGTGGAGCTTTGATGTCTGCGCCGATCGTGGAGGAAGCTGGGCAGCGCTGGAAGCTAACGCCTGCTTGGAAGACCTTTCTCAACTATTGGTTTCGCCATATCTGGGAATACTGCTGGCCCCTGTATGTCAATGTGATCCTGGCCTCAGCCATCCTCCAGATTTCGATAAAAAGAATTGCCTCTATTCAGTTTCCTTTCACGGTTCTGGCCGCATTTCTGGGGTTGATCATCCTTTTTAAACACGTCCATCGCCTCCCGAGTGAGAAAGATGACCAGAGAGCTCTGAATAGCCTGCTCAGTCTCTTTTTCAGCATCTGGCCTATTTTCCTAGTCATTATCTTGATTTTTGTCTTTAAGCTCAGCATGCTTCTATCTTTGGCTGTCACATCTCTTTTAACGCAGTTTTTTTTCCGAATGAGCTTTCACGAACGCATGAGAATCATCTTGAAGAGCTTCTCAGTAAAGACTCTTTTTCTCATCGCTTCTGTCATGGTGTTTAAAAGGATACTTGAGGTCTCTGGAGCTCTGAGTTCTGTGACCAGTGTCTTCCGACCCGAAGGGATTTCCGCCTATCTTTTGCTATTCACCGTGCCTTTTTTTCTGGGGTTGCTGACTGGTGTCAACCATGCGTATGTGGGCATTTCCTTTCCCATCCTGCTTCCGATCTTTGGTTCGGAAAATCCGGATATGGTGCTGGTGCTGTTTGCCTATGTCAGTGGTTTTGTGGGGATTCTTCTTTCCCCCGCTCATCTCTGCCTGGTTCTAACTCTGGACTTTTTTAAAGCTGACTTGCGTGATGTCTACAAAATCCTTCTGTGGCCTTCTGTGGTTATATTTATAGTGGCTTTTTTGGTATTATTGTTCCTCCGCATCATTTAACCTGACTTATTCATAAAAAGAGGAGTCATGAGGCGATCCTTGAGAAGGAGAGACAGATGAAAGAGGAAACCAAACGGCTGTACCAAGATGACCCCTACCAGGTTGAATTTGAGGCGCGAATCGTTGAAAAAGGGATGCGGGGACAAAAGCCGGCAGTCATCCTCGACCAGACCTGTTTTTACCCGGAATCCGGAGGACAGCCCCAGGACAAGGGATGGATAAACGATGTGGAAGTGGTCAAGGTTTTTGAAGAGGACAGTAGAATTATCCATGTCCTTGAAAAGGATATCCAGGCAGAGAGCATAAATGGAAAAATCGACTGGGAAACCCGTTTTGACCATATGCAGCAGCACTCGGGCCAGCACATCCTCTCCCAGTGTTTTCACGAGCTCTTGGAGGCGGAAACTCTTGCTTTCCATTTGGGAGAAGCCTTTTCGACTCTGGAGATGGACCTGCGGAAGGTTTCCGATGAAGACATCGAACGCGTGGAATCGAGGGCCAATGAGATCATTTATCAGGATAGAGAGGTCAAGATACATTCTTTACCTGAAGATAAGGTCGGGAGTCTCCCATTGAGAAGGCCGCCAAAGAAAAAAGGTCTCATTCGAGTGGTTGAGGTCTCGGATTTTGATTATTCGGCGTGTGGAGGAACCCATGTCCGCAGGACAGGCGAGGTGGGTTTGATAAAGATAATTCGATGGGAGAGGATAAGGGATAATCTGCGGTTTGAGTTTATCTGCGGCCGAAGAGCTTTTCAAGATTATCTAATGAAAAACAGAATACTGCGCGAGCTTTCAAACAGATTGACTGTCCATGAACAGGAAGTTCCCTCTTCGATCGAGAAGCTGTTTTCAGACCTAAAATCCCAGAAGAGTGTGATTAAAAAGATGCGGGAAAAGATGGCTCAGTATGAAGCGCAAGAAATCATCGAAAGAGCGAAGGGAAAGATTCTCAAGAAGATCTTCGCGGAGAAAACCCACGAGGAAGTGAGGTTTCTGGCGTTAAACATCATTCGCAAAGGCGATTTCGTTGTGCTGTTCGGACTGAAAGGAGAAGAAAGGGGACATCTTATCCTGGCCTGTTCGGAGAAACTCGACATCGATATGAGAGAGCTTGTGCCTTTGGTGTCTCCTCTGATAAATGGAAAAGGCGGAGGAAGATCTTCTCTGGTCGAGCTTGTCGGAGAGAATGTTGAGAATATTGCTCAGGCCCTTGAAAAAGCCCAGCAATTCATCGAAAAGAAGACTTAAGCCTTCACTTCCAGTTTTTCTAGAAGGTTCTCTTCCATTTTGTGTGGGTAAATGATTAGATAGAATTCAGGGATGTTCTTGCTCCAGCCATATTTTTTACGCCATTCCCTCGTCAACCTTTTATTTTTAATAGATCTGTGCAGCCGAGAAACAAATTTTTATTCCTAGTCATTATTCCCTCGCATAATATATAATTTGGATAAGGGGGAAATCCCACGATGCGGTCCTTAATCATTTATGTTGCCTTCATTTTAGCAGTGTTTATCTTTGCACTCACTCTCAGGCCAGCTATTAGACTCATAGAAATAGATGGAGAGCCGTTACAGAAAAATGAGATACGGACACTCAAGCTGGTTGAAACCATGAGGATTGATGATGGAGATGAGTTCTTTTTCAAAGCACCGTACCAAACAATAATTGCTCCTGATGGCTCAATTATCGTAAAAGAAGCTAACAAGATATATAGATTTGATTCGCAGGGAAAATTTATCGAGGATTTGTTTAGAGAGGGCGAGGGTCCAGGAGAAATGAAGCAGATAGGCAGCATTCAGATAGTAGCTAACAGAATAATTATTTACGAAAGGACCAAGAATAAAATCATCGAACTGGAAATGGATGGAGGTTTTATACGGGAACAAAAGCTGGAGAAAAAACGCTTCACCGATGTGTTAGCATATTATAGAGATAGGTACTATTTTGTCGACTGGATTCCACAGGAATTCAAAGGGAAAGAGGGCATTATATCGTTTAATCAAAATTTATATGTTGTTGGCAAGGATTGGACTGCGAATAAAAGCGGATTGAACTTTCCCACGATGGCATTGAAAGTGAGCGGAGGCTATCAAATAATTAACAAGCTTATATGGGTCGGAAGAAATTCGAGATTCCTGTATATATGCCACACTCCTGATTACAGTATCAAACTACTTGACCTGATGGACATGGAGATAATTTCAGTTCTTAAGAGGGATTATAAACGAGTAAAGGTGGATGATTCGGATGAGCGCAAGAAGTGGTATCCAGTAGAATTCCATAATGATATTCAGAAATTGCTTCTTCATAAAACGAATCTTTGGGTTGTTACTTCTACCATCCAGAAAAACAAGGGTATTTTAGTCGACGTCTATTCATCAGCAGGAAATCTTGTAGATAATTTTTACTTACCGATTGGATATAGCCGCCTTGATGGGATTCTATTTTGGTCAATGACGATATCTGATAATGATTTATTTCTGTTCAATGAAAATGAAGACAACACCCTGAGTTTAGTCAAGTATAATATCCTGGCCCCTTTAAAATAGAGTGTTTCCTCTTGCAAAAATCTATAGTGATATAAAATTCCCAACGGGATTAATCCACTCATCCGAGTCAATTTGCCCCAGGATCGAGACAATTGGGTCATTTCTGCTTCAAAACCACTCAGAGGACACAAATCAGTGGAGAATCCAAGGAAGTATGCCCCCCTTGACCGCAAGGCAAGAATTTAAATCCTGCTCGAGAAGGGGAGGCAGGGAGCCGAAGCGGAGTGAGGCGAACGTTGTGGGAGGGTGAAAGCGCAACTATTCCCTCTCTAAAGAGACTCGGGAAGGCGGAATCTTCGTATGTGGCGCCTCCCATCCCTGAATGCTCACATGAGTTATCTAAGTCACGCCTTGCCCACACATAATGGAAGAGATCCTCCTGGAATAACTGAAGTTTTTAAGGCCTGACCCCAGCGTTCACTCGTAGCGGAGGGAGATGATGGGATCGAGCTTGGCTGCCTTTTGTGCCGGAAAGATCCCGAAGAAGAGCCCCACAGAAATGGATACGAGCAATCCCGCAATCACTGACCAGGGTGTGACAGACGCCGGTAGAGGAGTCGCGGCTTTGACGAGGAAGGCGATACCGAATCCGACGAATACACCAATCATTCCGCCGACTCCGGTCAGAAAGACGGCTTCGATCAAGAACTGCTTGAGTATGTCTGATGAACGGGCCCCTATGGCTTTACGGATGCCGATCTCCCGGGTCCTCTCCTTCACAGACACGAGCATGATGTTCATCACACCGATCCCGCCCACAAGAAGCCCGATGGAAGAGATGACGATCATCACCAGGAAAACAGCGCCAGTCAGTTGGTTAAAAAGGTCAACAAGAGTATCCTGTGTGTAGATAGCAAAGTCATTGGATTTACCGAACCCGACCTTTCGTCTCCGGCGAAGAAGATTAGTAATCTGCTCGATAGTCTCCTGCATGGTTCCCTGTTTTTTAGGAGTGGCAAGGATCTGGATCTGTGAGAGGTTGTAGGGATAGTATTTCATGAGGGTGGTGATCGGAAGACCGGCAAGGTTATCGCGGCTCTGTCCGAACATGCTGCCTCTCTCCTGAAGAACACCCACCACAGTGAATTTTTCAGGTCCGATTCTGATTTCTTTCTGCAAGGGATCAGAATGGGGAAAGAGAGTCTCAGCCAGTTCAGAACCCAGAACGCAGACTTTGGCCCGGTGCTGAATATCGGACGCAGTGATGGATCGCCCGGATGATGGCATATAAATAGTGACGACATCGGGCCATTTGTTGTTCATCCCAATGATGAGGGAATCTTGGGTGCTGATATTCCGGTATTTGACCGGTATGGGTTCGGATAGTCTGGCAATGAGGCTCACAGCCACGGCTTTAACCAGAGAGCATTCCTCTTCAATGGCCACCCCATCTTCAAAGGTGAGGTCTTTCCTTTTTCGTTCTTCCTCGGAAAGGTGGCCCATCTGAATGCCCGGTTCGTATTTTTCGATGACAATCAAATCTGAGCCGGCAGATTCCAGCTCAGCCATGAATGCCCGGTTCAGACCCTGGATGATCGAGACCATGCCGATGACCGTCATCACTCCGATCATGATTCCCAGGAGAGTCAGAAAAGAGCGGAGTTTATGGCTTTTAAGAGAATCCAGGGCCATCTGAACGATTTCTTTCAGTATGCCCATTCTCATTGTTCTGACCTTAATGCTTCGATGGGATTCAGCTTGGCGGCCTTGTTAGCCGGATAGAGCCCGAAAAAGATACCCACAGACCCGGAGACGATGACGGCGACAATGATGGAGCCGGGATCCAGGGTTGAAGGTAGAGAGGTCGCTGCAGTGACGATCTTGGCGAGAATGAATCCGATGAGAATACCGATCAATCCGCCGGTGGTGGAAATAGCTGCAGACTCGACTAGAAACTGGAAAAGGATGTCCATCCGCCGGGCGCCGACAGACATGCGGATGCCAATCTCTTTGGTTCTCTCGGTGACGGCCACGAGCATGATGTTCATGACCACGATTCCTCCCACCAGAAGGGCTATGGAAGAGATGGCGATCATGGCAAAGTAAATGCTCGATGTGGCTGTTCGGTACATCTGGATGAACGTCTCTGAACTCACAAAGGAGAAGTCATCTTTGTCTTTGAAGGACAAATGGCGTTTGGAGCGAAGGATCGTCCTGACTTCTTCCTGGGCTATCTCCATCTGTTCCTGTGAGGTTGTGTGGACATTGATGTTGATGCTTCTTCTGGAGCCGTAAATTTTATGGAAAGTTGTGATCGGAATCCTGACATAATTATCCTGGCTCATTCCCAGGAGCTTCCCCTTTTGCTCGCCGATTCCAATCACTAAAAAATTGTGGGGGCCGATCTTGATCCATTTGCCCAGCGGGTCGAGGTACGGAAACAGTTTCTCCACAATATCGGCTCCGATGATACAGACATACCTGGAGTGGGTATCGTCTTCTTCGAGAATATGCCGACCTCTGTCCAGCTCCAACACCGAACCGATCATATGATCCAAGTATGTCACTCCTGTTATCTCCACATCTCTCAGGTACTGATTCCTGAATTTAACAGTTCGGCTTGTGGACACAGAGGCCCCTATCAGTTCACAGGATTGACACTTCTGGCGGAGGAGTCTCATCTCCTCCAGTGTCAGGTTTTTCCGTTTCATCATTTCCCGGAATTCGTTGATAGTTCCAGCGGTCATCGAAAATTTCGAAACAGTGAAATCGTTCGCTCCAAAAAAGGCAAACTGGGTATAGACATAATTGTTGAGACCCTGAATGATGGAAACGACAGCGATGATGGTGAGCACGCCGATGATGAGGCCCAATAATGTCAGGAATGTCCTCAGCTTATTGGACCAGAGAGACCCCATGGCCATGGACACGGATTCGGATATGTTTACTCTCGCCATCGTCCTCTCAGATATTTTACTCTAAATGATACGATACAGGGAAGCAAAGGTTTTCTTTACTTCTTTTTTCTTGACAACTTTTTGAAGAGAACTCAGAATGAAACAGGGAAAATGAAAGCCGTAGTCCTGGAAAAGGGAAAGATTCGTTTCAAGGATATTCCTCAGCCTTCCCCTTCAGAGAACGAGGCGTTAGTCAAGGTTCTCAAGGCCGGGATCTGCCGCACAGACTTGGAATTGGTGAAAGGGTACATGGGATTTGAAGGTGTGCTCGGGCATGAGTTTGTGGGCCAGGTCATTCAGGCTCCAAAAAAAAGCTGGTGGGGGAAAAGAGTCGTTGGAGAGATAAACATTTCCTGCGGAGAATGTGACCTGTGCCGAAGCGGTTTTCCGGGCCATTGTCTCACAAGGACAGTTTTAGGTATCCAGAACAAAGATGGAGCTTTTGCGGAGTTTTTGACTCTTCCTGTGGAGAATCTTCATCTTCTCCCTTCAAACATCTCAGATATCGAGGGAGTCTTTATCGAGCCCTTGGCAGCTGCGCTTGAGATTCTGGAGCAAGTGCCTCTTGGGAGAAAGGATTCCGTGCTTGTCCTGGGAGATGGCAAGCTGGGTTTACTCGCCGCTCAGGTCATGAAGTCAAGGACTGATGAGGTGTATTGTCGCGGAAAGCATGAAAGGAAGCTTGAAATCTTGAAGAAGAGAAATATCCAAACAACACTTTCTGGAGAAAAATTGGAGAAGAAGTTTGATATTGTGGTGGAAGCCACAGGTGAAGAGAAAGGAATCGAAGAAGCCTTACTCAGGGTGAATCCAAAGGGAAAGGTCGTGCTCAAAAGCACTTTCAAACAGAAGGCAAGTGTGGATATATCCAAAATTGTAGTCGACGAGATTCAACTGATCGGCTCTCGCTGTGGACCTTTTCCTAAAGCCATCCATGCACTAAAGACAAAATGGGTGGAAGTTGAAGCTATGGTGCATGCGGATTTTCCTCTGGATAGAGTCGAAGAGGCTTTTACTCTGGCCCAAAAGCTAGATGTGATAAAAGTCTTGCTCACGCCGTAGTGAAAAAATGGAAAAAAATGGAAAAAAGGGGATAGACCCCTTTTTTCCATTTTTTTAAATAAAAGGAGAATCGAGTATGTCGGCTGAAAAAAGTAAAAATGACTCTGAATTGTCTATTCCGTGTGTTTATTTTAAGAATACCGGCGGAAAAAACACCAAAAAAACTCTGGAGATCGCGGCGAATCGGGCCCAAGAGCTTGGGATTCAGAATGTGGTCGTGGCCTCCTCATCAGGAAGAACGGGTGTATTGGCTGCGGAACTCTTTAAGGTTGAGAATTTGGTGATTGTCACACACTCCACCGGATTTATGGAGCCGGATTATCAGGAATTCCAGCAAGAATCCCGCACAATAATAGAAGATGCCGGCGCCAGGATCCTGACCTGCCAGCATGCTCTGGGAGGAGTGGGCCGTGCAGTCAGGAAAAAGCTGGGAACGTACGAGCTCGAGGAGATAATGGCCTACACGCTGCGGGTTTTTGGCGAAGGAACAAAAGTGGCCATCGAGATTACGTTAATGGCCGCTGATGCGGGATTCATCTCCACCAAGGAGCCCTGCATTGCTGTGGGAGGCACGGCTCGAGGCGCGGACACAGCCATTCTCCTTCGTCCGACGAACGCTCAGACTTTTTTTGATCTCCGGGTCATGGAGATTCTGGCTAAACCGCGGCTCGATGAGTGATATGGAGGTGTGTTCGACTTGACATTTTAGAGATTTTATCTTATTTATTTATAATGAGTTCTAAATAATTCGGGCGAGTTCTTGGATTTGCATATATAAGGAAGTGAGGTGAAAAAATGAAAAGAATCATGATTTCTGGTTTGGTTGTGGCGTTTTTACTCCTATCGGCCTCTGGCCTTCAAGCGCAGGAACTGTACATCGGAGCCCAGGTCGGTTATTCGACTTCGACGCCAGAACTTCCGGACTTAGCCAGCGAAGATTTTGGTGCGGGCAATTCGCTTTTTTATGGAGGACGCCTCGGATTAAAGTTTTCAGTGCTTGCCATCGAAGCCACCTATATCCGTTCTGACTATGAAATTGACCAGACTGTGTCCGGAGTGATTAATTGGGATGGAGAGACACTGGAGTACCAGTTTGTCGGTGTGAATGCCAAGCTTTTTCCGTTCTCCCTGGCCATCTTCAAGCCTTATGTCACCGGTGGGTATGGCATTTATTTCACAGACATCTCTAATGTTGGTAAGGATAATGAGGGCGGCTATAATTTTGGGGTTGGTCTGGAGCTGCAGTTCGCGAACATAGCTCTTGTTGCGGAAGGAAAGCGCCGCGTCGGAAATGCCACGATCGACGGGAACAACCTGGAATTGGGGAACTATTCCCTAGCCGTTGGGATCAACATTTATTTCTAACTCAAAGAATTTCTTATTAGCTCTTTTTTCATAAAGTGAGGAAGTCCGTCTAACTTCCTCATGGAAGAGTGGTTTTCTACCTCTAAAGATGGGGAAATGCATCAATTGTGGGACAGACTCCGCCCTAGTATCTCAGTTCTTAGGCGTGTGCCGCGAATGCATCCTTAAAGATTTCCAATCAGTCGAATCTCACATCCAGAGAGCTCACCAGGCTTCAAGAGAGCCTTTCAACCTTCCTTCTTCTCCGCCTCATGACAAGAAAGGGATCACCTGCAAGTATTGCTTCAACCAGTGCACAATAGGAGAAGGAAATGCAGGCTACTGCGGAGTGAGGGAGAATCCAGAAGGCACGAAGATTACACCTCTTCCTGAGCAAGGTTACTTTTCCTGGTATCATGACTCTTTGCCCACGAATTGTGTGGCCGATTGGGTCTGTCCAGGTGGTACGAGCGCCGGATTCCCTGAATTTTCTTATTCCCGGGGCCCTGAATACGGGTATAAAAACCTGGCTGTTTTCTATCATGGGTGCACATTCAACTGCTTGTTCTGTCAGAACTGGCATTACCGGGAAGACCTGCGAGACAAGAAACGCCATACATCTCAGGAATTGGCTCAAGCGGCTGACAGGATGACGTCCTGTATTTGCTACTTCGGAGGCGATCCGTCTCCCCAACTTCTCCATTCCATCCAGACATCCCATCTCGCTATAGCCCGGAAGAACAAAAAGATTTTGAGAGTCTGCTGGGAGACAAACGGAACAATGGACAGCCGGCTTTTAGAAAAAATCCTGGAGATCGCTCTGGAAAGCGGCGGTTGCGTGAAGTTTGACTTAAAGACTTATCATCAGAACCTGAATGTGGCTCTGTGTGGACGAAGCAACAGTCAGACAAAGAGCAATTTTGAACTGGCGTCAAAGTGGATCAAAAAGCGGGAAGATTTTCCCTTGATTGTGGCCAGCACTCTTCTCGTCCCGGGGTATATCGATAGGGAGGAAATTTTTCAGATTGCGGAATTTGTGGCCGGATTCGATCCGAATATTCCTTATGCTCTCCTCGGATTTCACCCTCATTTTTATTTTAGGGATATGCCTGTCACATCTCGCCGACATGCGGAAGAGTGCAGGCAGGCGGCCCATGAGGCAGGCCTACAAAATGTGAGGATAGGGAACATCCATCTGCTCGGGAGCGACTATTAAAGATGCGAATCCGGTTGAACAAATTCTTGGCGCAGGCAGGAGTGGCCTCCAGAAGAGAAGTGGATAAGATGATTATCGAGGGAAAAATCAAGGTCAACGGCCGGGTAGTCAGGATGCTGGGCACCAAGATCGATGATGAGAAGGATAGAGTAGAATTCGGCGACATAAGAGTAGAAAAGGAAGAAAGGCTGGTCTATTTGATGCTCAATAAACCTCCGGGATATCTGGTCACACTTAAAGACCCTTTCCAGAGACCGACGATCAAAGAACTGCTGCCTTCCATGAAAGAGAGAATTTATCCTGTGGGGAGGTTGGATTATGATAGTGAGGGCCTCTTGCTCCTGACAAATGACGGGGAACTGGCTCACCGTCTGGCTCATCCTCGATACAGAGTTCCAAAGAATTATGTCGTTGAAGTCAAGGGTGTGCCAGACTCTTCAAAAATTTCCCGGCTGGAAAAAGGAATCATCTTGGATGGGAAAAAAACAGCCCCGGCGAGAATCGCGAAGCTGAGCGGCAGTTCGAAAAAGACTCTTGTCAAGGTGGAAATTCATGAGGGAAGAAAGAGAGAAGTGAAAAGGATGTTTGAAGCCATAGGCCATAGAGTTCTTCATCTCCAGAGGATTGGCTTCGGAGGCATGAGACTGGGCAAGCTCCAAACAGGAAGATGGCGGTTCCTGACCCAGAGAGAAGTGAAAAGCCTAAGAAATCAGGTCGATTTAGTTTAGATAAAGAACTGGTCTATTTATTTTTTTCTTGTTTTGATTCCTTTTCCTTTTCGGCTGGTCCTGTGAATGTTTTCCAGCTTTTCGCCAGTCTATTCAGCTCTTCATCGACAAGATAATTCACTGTTTCTTCTTCAAACGTCCCATCGGCTTTTCGTTTTCCGGCTTTGATGCCGCTAAGGATTTCGATTCCTTCATCTATATTTTTGACCGGATAGATGTGGAATTTTCCCTGCATGACTGTCTCGATCACTTCATTCCGAAGCATGAGATTCTGGATGTTTTGATGAGGGATGATGACTCCCTGCGCCCCTGTCAGGCCCTTTGCCTTGCAGACATCGAAGAATCCTTCGATTTTTTCGTTGACACCTCCAATGGGCTGGATTTCTCCCTTCTGGTTAAGCGACCCAGTGACAGCGATATCCTGTCTTAAGGGCAATTTCGACAGGCTGGAAAGGATGGAGTAGACTTCTGTCGATGACGCACTGTCTCCCTCGACTCCAGAATAAGACTGTTCGAAGGCGATGCTGGCAGAAAGAGAGAATGGCTTCTTCTGGGCGTATTTTCCTCTTAGGTATCCTCCCAGGATGAGAACTCCCTTGTTGTGCGTTCGGCCGCTCAAGTCCGCTTCTCTCTCGATATTGATGACTCCCGCTCTTCCCACAGATGTCCGGGCTGTGATTCGCGTGGGCTTACCGAAAGCGAATTCTCCCATGTCGTAAACAGATAATCCGTTGACCTGTCCCACGACTTCCCCTTTGGCGTCGATCATGATGGTTCCGTCTTCGATGTATTCCTGGATTTTGTCCTCTATCAGGCTGACTCGTTCGAAGCGCTCTTCGATCGCTTGTTCCACATGCTCACGGCTGACCATTTTTTTATTGGCTTTTTTCGCCCAGTAGCTGGCTTCACGGAGTACGTCCGCGATGATGTGGAACCGGGTGGAGATCTTTTTCTGTCTTCCGGAAAGACGCGTCCCGTATTCGACAACGGCCGCTATCCCGCTTTTATCCAAAGGCGTGAGATCGTCTTCTTGAGATATTTTGTTCATGAAAGCGATATATTCTTTGATGGTTTGGTTGTCCTTTTTCATTTCCGAGTCGAACTCAGCCTTGACCTTGAATATTTTCTTGAAATCCTCATCCATACGATAGAGGAGGTAATAGATGTAGGCGTCCCCGATCAACACAACTTTGACATCGCATTTGATCGGCTGGGGTTTGAGCCTCGAAGTTGAGATCAGGAAGAGTGAGGCGTAATTCTGGATCTCCAGTTTTTGGTTCCGCAAGGTCCTTTTGAGCGTCTGCCAGACTCCGGGTTCGATGAGGGCATCCAGGGCGTTGATGACCAGATAGCCTCCGTTGGCCTTGAGAAAAGAACCGGCTTTGATCTTGGTGAAGTCCGTTTGGAGAACGCCGAATCGAGAAGCGGAGAGCTCGATCGATCCAAACAGGTTAATGTAGTTGGGATTCGTCTCCATGATGACCGGAGCTCCTTTGCGGTCAGCATTGTTGATCAGCAGGTTCACCCTGTAAGGGAGGAATGCGTCCACGGTTTCTTTTTCACCCTGTTCCTTCTGTGGTTTGGCTTTAAAAAGGTCGATATTTTTGATCAGGGATTGTTCGACGTTATCCAGGTAACTTTCCACTTTGGGAAAAGGGAATTTGGCTCGGATTTCGTTAATCGCTCCGAGTATGATCGGGGTGATAGACTGAGCATCCCACTCTTTCAGGCTCTTCCGGGTTTGCTCCTCGATTTCCTTCATCTGTTCGAAGATTTCCTCGAGTTTTCCTGTCAGCTCTTCGTATTTTGTCTTCAGTGATTCCAGGTTCTTCTTGTCAAATTTGCCTTCTCTGACCATGGCTTCCAGCTGGTTAAACGGAGTGGGCTTTCCCTCGAGCAGTGGAACCAGATCAGGCTTGACAAACATGCCCATCTGGACCTGAATCACGGAAAATCCTTCTTTCGCCACCTCCTCTTCGAAATTCTTCAGTATTTCTTTCTGCTTCTTCTGCTGGGCTTCAACGATCTCATCCTTGTGTTCGGCATAGTACTTGCTCTTGATCATTTCTGGAATATTGGTCTTGAGCATGACAATCAAATTGTCCATGGCTTCCTTGAAAAGCTTTCCTTTTCCTGCGGGAAGAGTGATCAACATCGGCTCATCGGCATTCTTGAAGTTGAAGACGTAGAGAATATCGTCAGGAATTTTATCTCCTTTTTCCAGCTTCTCCAGGAGCTGTTTGATGGTTGTGGTCCGTCCGGTTCCGACCATTCCGGTTATGAAAATGTTGTAACCGTAACTCTTGATGTCTAAACCGGTCTGGATGGCCCTGAGAGCTCTTTTCTGGCCTATGATTTCATCGCAGGGTTTGCATTCATCGCTTGAGGAAACATGTATTTTTTCATGATCACAAGTCCATCTCAGGAGATCTGCGGGGAGTTCTTTAAAATTTGTGGCTGTTTTCATTCCGTCCTCCAATGATTTTTTGGGCATGTTGGTGACTATGCGAAAAAAAATAATAGCGCAAAATGCATGCAAACACAACTTTAATTAAGGGGTCAAGTCTCAATTTTCCATTTTTCTCGAAGATTTTTAATTCTTTGTCTAATTATTTTCTTCTTTCTCACAAAAACGGAAAATCGAGGCCTGACCCCATACTTCAAATTGTCGTGCAAAATTGGCGTTTATCTGTTAAAATATGTAAAATTTCAGAGAAAAAACCGATGAAAGGAATTATTTCCGTGCGGGATGAAGTGCTTGAGGTCACTTGAGAAAGGAGAGAAATGGAATACGAAAACATAATCACCAAAAAAGAAGATGGCATCGGGTGGGTAACCGTCAACCGTCCGGATAAGCTTAATGCGCTGAATACCAGCACCATCAAAGAACTTCACGGAGCGTTTCTCTCGTTTAAAGAGGAGCCTGAAGTCAAGGCCATAATTCTCACGGGATCCGGAGAAAAGGCATTTGTGGCCGGCGCGGATATAAGCGAGTTAGCGCTCCTCGATTTGAAACAGGAAAAGAGTATGTTCTGGAAGGTCAGGAACTCACCCAGTTGATCGAGAAGTTCAATAAACCGGTCATTGCCGCGATCAACGGGTATGCTCTCGGCGGAGGAACCGAACTCGCCCTGGCCTGCCATATTCGGATCGCATCGGAGAATGCCAAGATGGGGCAGCCCGAGGTGAAATTGGGTTTAATTCCAGGTTTTGGCGGAACCCAGAGGCTTGCCAGGTTGGTCGGGAAAGGCAAAGCCATGGAGCTCATCCTCAGCGGGAAGGTGATCGATGTTCAAGAGGCCCTTCGGATTGGCTTAGTTAATCAGGTCGTATCGTTGAATGACCTTTACCCGACATGTGTGGCACTCGCCCGGGAGATTACGGCCAATGGCCCTCTGGCCGTGGGATATGGCATCGAAGCCATCAACAAGGGATTGGACGTGACACTGGATGAAGGGCTTCTGTTGGAAGCCGAGCTGTTCGGGAAGGCCTGCTCGACCGAGGAGAGCAAGGAGGGCACCAAGGCCTTTCTGGAGAAGAGAAAGGCCAATTTTCAGGGCCGTTAAAGGGAGAAAAAAATGGAAACATATCAAGGAAAACTTCAAGCGAAGGGCTTAAAGATCGGTATCGTGGTCAGCCGATTTAACCAGTTCATATCCGAACGCCTCCTGGAAGGAGCACTCGATGCTCTTGAAAAACTGGGCGCGGATAAAAAAGATATAACTGTGTACAAGGTGCCGGGCTCCTTTGAGATTCCGGTAGTCGTGAAGAAGCTGGTCAGCGCGAAAAAAGCGGATGGAGTCGTCTGTTTAGGGGCTCTGATCAGAGGAGACACGCCTCATTTCGATTTCTTGAGCGCTGAGGTCACCAAAGGATTGGCCCAGATCGCCATGGATGAGGGAGTGCCTGTTTCGTTTGGCATCTTGACTGTGGATACGATCGAGCAGGGTATTGAACGCGCAGGCGCTAAGGCTGGCAACAAAGGCTGGGACGCGGTGTTTTCTGTCGTGGAGACACTGAATTTGGTGAAAGAGGCGGGATTAAAATAGAGTGGATGCGTCTTCATGGGCCAGAGAAGGAAAGCCCGAGAAGAGACGTTACGAATCCTTTACCGCATAGAATTTGATAACAGGCCGGTCGAAGAGACGCTGGACATATACTGGAAGAACAAGAAATCTCCTCCATCCACCCGAGAATACAGTACCTGGTTGGTCAACGGGATCGCTTCCAATCAGAAGAAGATCGATACCATCATCCAGGAGGCTTCAGAACACTGGCGCCTGTCCCGGATGGCTCTGATCGACCGGAACATTTTGAGA
>JABAOF010007826.1_pt2 | contig 46114 bp, 39 predicted proteins | sample 7062171 | NCBI WGS metagenome assembly JABAOF01 (sample SAMN14538628, study PRJNA623070) | marine sediment metagenome | biome: marine biome [ENVO:00000428]; feature: marine pelagic biome [ENVO:01000023]; material: deep marine sediment [ENVO:00002113] | place: India: Gulf of Khambhat ... | reverse complement strand
TCAACTTACTTACCTTACTCACCCTACTCACCTTACTCAACTAAATAGCCCCCCTGGCCGCTGGATGCAAAAAATAAGATTAAGGAAGATATTTTTATTTTTTTCCTTGAAAAAAGGAAAGATTGATACTAGCCTGTTTCAGCCCCGACGCCAGCCAGGTGATCTCCGGCTCCGATGATTATATCCTCAAACTCTGGGACATCGAAACCGGTCAATGCATCAAAACAATAGAATTGCTGTGGATACCTTTAGAAATCAAAGCCCATCCCACGAAACCCGGCATCTTTGCCACCGCCAATGCCAACGGAACCGTTACGTTTTTTGATTTCAGAGAAATCATCAGCTAAATGATGAGTGATGAGTGATGAATGATGAATGATGAATGATGAATGATGAAAGGAGCGTACAGATAAAATCAATCTCAGGCAGCGGCCACTTTTGTGTTTTCTACCATTACCTTCTGAAAAGCCTGGATAACAAGCTGATCGGTATCCGCTTTTTTTGAAAAATGTGATAGGCAAAAATTTTTAAATTTAAATTCGTCCGAAGGACACCTCTCTTTTTACGACGGTTTCCCTATGCCGATGGTGAAACTGGCCACTTTTTTGTCTCCCGCCTGGTGGTAATGCGGTTCACAAACGGCGCCTACCAGTGTCTTCGTATCATAGATGACAAGATATCCCTCAGTCGTCTTCTCCGACGCTAAATACTTACTTGAAAGCTGCAGAATACCTTCCTCGATTATCCCGGATAAATCATCGTGACGATTTACTTTTGTCTCGATGATATATTTCTTGCCTTTATAGGTTAAAAAAATATCCATTCTCCCTAACCCGCTGCGCACTTCATAATGGAGTTCCCCTTCCCCTCCCCGTACAAATTGGTAAAGCCAGGCAGTAAGTAGAAATTGACCCGCCTTTTCATAGGGTTTACCCTGCCGGTAAAATGCGCCGACACCGATCCGGGAGATATATTTTTCAAAATTGAGAAGAATCCGTTTCATATCCAGCCTGTCACCGGGTAATGCATATTCTTTTATAGAGATGGTTTCATAGGCTTTCACTTCTTTAAAAAAAGCTTTAACATGTATGGTATTGTATATGTTATTAGCGACAACGGCATGGCCGTCTCTATTCTTTATCAGGCCATATTGCTCCAACCAGGACTGTTCCTCATCGTATTGATTGTACTCCACATGATCGAATATGATCTCTATAAACGTTTCTTTGTGGAGTTTGGCCTTTTCATAGAGGTTGTCGAAGTGGTCGTTTCGCTCTAACAGCAGGATTTGAATCGCTTTTTCTACATCTTTTTCATCGATAGGTTCCACGGTTCCGGGTTTTAGCTTCACGGTCAGGATGGTTCCCAGGCGGTTGACCAACCAGGTTTGGCCGGCAGTTTCTTCATAGACCTTTTTTATGGCTTCTTTTGTGAAAGGCTGGTTCGTTTCTTCCGTATACTGGGCATAGAGATCACGGACATTTTTCAATGAAAAGGGCGGCAGGTCCACCTGGTCGGCGATATTAAACGGCGACACCCCGCCGACAACGAGTTTGGTGATATTCCTGATTCCAATCAAACCCACAGAATAAAGGGCCTTTTGTTCTATATCCTTGGTTTTTATGTATAACTTCCTTAATGAAGTAAGAAAATTTTCTAATTCCTTAAAGGGAATGCCGTCAAATTCATCGATGAAAATGACGATTTTTTTGAATTGAATGATGCGGTTTAATTTCTCGAACAACTGCCTGAAAGAAATATGGCTGGTCAGGCGGTGACCGTTTAACAATTGCTCTACGGCTTCGGTTTTTTCACAGCGCACCTCTCTTAACCTGTTTATCAATTGCTCATAGAGGTCCGCCTCTATCTCTGAATAAAACTCGGTTTTGTCCAGGTTCTTATAGTCCTCGAAACACAATATTACGGCGACATAAGTGGGGTCTGTATGTAATTGCTCGCAAATTCTTTTCAAAAATGTTGTCTTACCGCTCTGCCTGGGGGCAAAAATAGAAAAGTACCGGCCCCGGTCCACCATGGTTTTGATATCCTGGTTATCGGTATTGACCACATTTTCTAAATGAACATGGTAAGACGCTTCAGGATTTACCGATCCTGATTTTTCAAATATACGTATCGGTTTTCGATACATCTTCCCGTTAATACCTGCTTTTTTTCCTGTCATACGTTTATCTTATTGCACTCATGTTCATTTGTCAAGGCCGATAAAAACATGACAGCAAAAGATTATAACCGTCACAGGCCGTACACATTAATGGTGACACCTTTAAAGGTTTTCTTTTGCTTGAATATTTTTTCCTGCCACGGTGTTTTTTCCGCACGGTTAAACACCAATAAGTAACCTTCATTGGTCCCGCATTTATCCATATATTCCCGGGTCTGCTCCAAACCCTGTTCAATGGTTTTTTCCAGGCTGCCGTATTTGATTTTTAACTCCAGCACCGCTTGCTGTGTGCCTTTCTTATAGGGCCAAATCACCAGGAGATCGGTGCGCTGCCGTCCCAACCCGTATTCACGTTCCACTCTCCCACCACTGTTGACGATCCTCTGCAAAAAAGCCTGTAATAACAACTGCGGCCCGGCTTCACTGTAATTAAAACCATCCACCCAATGCTCAAAATGCTTCCTGAAAAAAACCTGGAACGCCCTCAACAGTTTATCCATATTCAAATAACCATCATTATCTATATACCACTGGGGATCCTGGTTAATAGTCAACTGGGTCGTATAGATCAATTCCCTGGGAATTACCTCCTGGTAAATCCGGTTGGCTATTTTCAACTGGGGGGCTTTTTTTATCAACCCCAAATCCACTGCATAATCTACATCATCCACAGGAATTTTCTCCGCTTCATTGGAACCGGACAGGATGGGCTCAATCACCCGCCTCACCCGTTCTTCACTCAATTTATCCGCCAACTGGTCCAGGTGGGTTTCACGCCTTAAAATGAGATTCTCTTTTGCCTGGAGTAACATATCCCTGGTAATTGGTCTTTCGCGGTCCTGTCCCGCTTTCATTTCAAAACAGGCCTCATAGGCCATGGCATTCACTAACCACGGCTGACCTTCGGTTAGTTCCCATACCAGCTGAAAAACATCCTGGTAAAACGATTGGCCTGTATCTGTTGTATGCTGTTCATACAACATTTTTATTTCATCTAAGTTAAAATTACCCAGCCTTAATGATTTTGCTTTAATATTAAAGGCGCTGCCGCCGGTGATCACTGTTTTTTCTTTATCCGAATGGATACGATAATCCCTGACATCACGGACACCGCATAAGATAATGCTCTGGGGAAACATCCCGGGACGTTTGCTGTAACCGCTGCGCAACTGCCGAAGCAGCGAAATCAAGGTATCACCCACCAGTGAATCGACTTCATCAAAAAAAAGAACCACCGGTTTTGAACTGGTTTTGCACCACTGCTTTAATGTTTCCTTCAAGGCCGTAAATGCACCGTTTTTTTTAAAAATCTGCCGCCAATTGTCTTCAATAAACGTATCGTTTAAATAGTCAAGGGCATCACTGGCTAACGTACTAAGAACCGATCCTATCCCCTCTTTTACATTTTCCCTGGCTGCCTGGACAGCTTCCAGGTTCGAGTATAAACAACTGTATTTCCCCTGTTTATTTAAGTAATCCATCAAAGCAATTAAGTATGAGGTCTTACCGGTTTGCCAGGGGGCATGAAGCACAAAATATTTTTCCTGGTTGATGAGGGAAAGAATTTCGCTGAGGTCTATCCTGGTTAAAGGGTCGATACAGTAATGGTTTTTCTTTCTAATTGGCCCGGCTGTATTAAAAAAGCGATTCATCCTATTCTCCTATTTTCTGCTTAATTTCCAATTATAATCCAAAATTCACCAGATGTACAGTTCATTATTTTTTTGCCTGACGACATTTCGAAATAAATTACGAAAAAATCGAAAAAAATTTCGATTTCTCCCCTTCATGTTCCAGGGAATTCCCGGCCTTCTCTTTTAGATTTCAAACGTTGATAATCTCTATACAGAAGCGTTTCTAAAGAAATGAGACGGAAAAATGGACCGCCGGTAATAGGCGTCGCTTCATCTGGCATCAAAATTGCATCCCCTGGAATGGACTAAACCAAGAAATAGGAGGATACCATGAAAACCCACAAAACCATTAAAAAATTAAGGTTTAGCAAAGAAACCATTGCTAACCTGAACGTCAGTGAAATGGGACATATCTACGGCGGTGGATTTGATCAGGATCAAGGTGCTGAAATTCCAGCTCAACCCTATACGGATTCCTGCAATCCATGCCAGCTGCCAGGAGAGCCCATTTATCCTGAAACCCATACCTGCAACTCAACGTGCGGTGGTCCTATTAATAATTATCCGGCCTAGACAAAAAATCAGGTTCTTGTAAAGCGATGAGCAATGAACAGTAAGCAGTAAGTAGGATCAAGTTTTCCTTTGAAACATTTTTGGGCTTACGTCATCAAATGTGATAAAGAAACACTTGACCCCTTACTTGCTTACTTGTACTGCTCCACCTTACCCGCCGCGGGGTGGGGGAAAAAATCGAAAAAAATTACGATTTTCCCGGTTAACCTTCCTGGAGATTCCCGGTTTTCCGTTTTATTTTTCAACTGCTGATAATGTTGATACAGCCAGGTTTCTAAAGAAGTGAAACGGAAAAATCGATTACCAGGAATGGGGCTCGGTGCCCCTGGCATCATATTTGCATTTCTTATGGTGGACTAATCCAAGAATAGGAGGATATCATGAGAATTAAAAAAACCAAACGATTGGGGTTAAGCAAAACAACGGTCGCTAACCTGAACGTAAATGAAATGAGAGCCATCTACGGCGGAGGATTCGAGCAGGATCAAGATGCTGAACTCAACCCTGTACCTATCTCTTCGAGTTCCACCACTGTATCCGCGGAGCCGGGAGAACCTATCCCCATTAGCTCTTCTACTACTGTTAATAATTACCCGGCCTAGATAAAAAATCAGGCTCTGGTAAAGCGAAAAGAAATGAACAGTAAGCAGTAAGGAAGGTCAAGTTTTTCTATAAAACAGACTTCATCGAATGTGATAAAGAAAGACTTGACCTCTTACTGCTGGCATTATACTTACATTTCTTTTCCTGGAGGATATGATGAAAACGAAAAAATTCAACGCATTAAGGTTAAGCAAAACCACTATTGCTAACCTCAACACCAATGAAATTAGAAATATCTACGGCGGGGGATTTGAGCAGGACCCGGGTGCTGAAATTCCAGCTCAACCGATACCTCCCATAATTAGTACGGAAACTTGTTCAGGCTGCACAACAACAGTAAATCAAACACTTCTTACCTGATCCGTGTTCATACGCGGCTAAATCAGCACCAATTGGATTGAAATATCGCGTTTTCTAAGAAGGCGGGATTCAATGATGGCCTCCGGCAGGGCGTGGGCTTCCAGGACCCCTTTGTAAGTCCCCCTGACCACCTGCCGGGTGGATAAGTATGCCCGTTTGATTTTTAACGGCTCTTTGAATTTCGTATAAATTCCCCGCATTTCTGCGGCCAACTCACGTAATTGTCTGCCTTTGACTTCAATATGGTACACATTGCAAAAAGGCGGCAAATGAAACCATTTCCGGTATTTCAGTTCCCGTTCAAAAAAACCCTGTTCATCGTTGATCAATTTTAAGGAATAATGAAAATGGAAGGTAGAGAATATATCGATGCTGCCGCCGCTTTTTACCATCTCCTTAAACTGGGAAACCATTGAAAAAATCTTTTCCGCTGCATCATATTCATCCAGGTTAAAAAAGGATTCGGGCCGGAGGTAAATAATGGCATCAAATATATTGTTAAAAAACGGGTTAACAATAACAGGCGTGGCTATAACGATTTTACTGCTGTGGATTCTCTTCAAAACCGAATGGATGTGCTCCTTTTTTAATCCTTCAGAAGAGAGACTCATGATACCGGTTTCCACCACCCGTTGTTTGATGAGTTTTTTGACCGAAGCAATGCTGATATCCTCTGCGAGGTTCAGGGGTTCGCTGCACTCAGGGCAATGAGTATGGGATTCTATTTCGCGGCTGCAGCGCCGGCATTTGATGTTGAATTGGTCATCCACATCAATATAACCTCCACAAGACGGACACCTGCGCATTTTTTTACATTTGTCGCAAAATAAAAAATTCACACTCTCTTTTCTATTCAGCACCACCATTATTTTTTTGTTTTCCGGGAAATAAGTGTTTAGTAATTCCAGGAAGGCTTCGGGAATACCCCTGGTTTTGCTCTTTATCATGCGCACATCGACAGTCAAACATGCTTTTTCTTCCTGTTCCCGCCTGTCCTCTATAGATACCTGTGAGCGATTTTGCCGGGCCCGGACATTGATCGTATAAGTAGAAAAACCTTCCACCAGGGGAATGTTAAAATGAGAAGCCCTTAGACGTGACAGGACATTCACATTGTAAGGTGAAAAAAAGCTGCGCTTATAAATCGAGGAACCAGCACGGTCCGAGATAATCAACCCTAAATTCCCAATGGGCAGAAGCACGGCAGACTGCCCTCCCACCACCACACCGGTTTTACCTTTTATTACGTATTCTTCCCAGAGAGCATCCCGGTCCTTCGGTTTGACTTCGGAATTGTAAATATCGATATCTCCGCCAATTTCAAGGTCTTCCAACCTCTCCTTAAGGAAAGCAGCGGTTAAATTATCCGGCACCGTAATCAACACACTTTCCCCCCGGCTAAGGCAATCGCCAATGATCTCGCGGTAATAAGACTCCCGTTGAAAACTAACCAGGAATCGATGCCCCGGCGCTGCGGAAGGTCCGGGTTCCCGGACAACAGGTTCAGGGAAAACCGCGGCCCGGTTTCCGGCCCCGTAAAAACACGGGATGGCACGGCCCCCGGATAACTGCTGAAGCTCGTTAAAGGAATATTTATTCAACTTTTCAATTTTACCACTTGCCTTATTCTCAAAATAGAGACTACCAATGGATTTCTTTCTTGGGGGCAGTGACGCATCCAGCAGCGTTCCCAGAGAGGCAAAGTAAAGATTGGAGATGGCTTTTACAAACGCTGTAAAACCGCTGCCAGGTACATAATCATCCCGGATCACAGCGATGATATCTTTAACCCTGCCCTTGTATTGAGACCGGGTATCCGTTATCCAGCCGTTGGTCAGGCGATTACCCACAGGAACCACTACCCGGAGACCGGGTTTCAAGAAAGCAGGATCACCGGTATAGTTATAGGTAAGAGTATCGAATATATTCAGCGAGGGCGAAACCTGTACACGCATGAACACTCCATCACTCCATCACTCCATAGCTCTTCTTACGATTGCCAGGACTTTTTCCATATCGCGCCACACCTCCCACTTGGCCTTTGAAATGGCTTCCCTGGTTTGCTGCCGCAAGATATAAGCAGGATGAAACGTTGGAATCACCGGTATTCCCATGAATTCAAACTGTTTTCCCCTTTCCCTCATAATGGAATAATCAACACCCAGTAAATTATTCATGGCAACTTTTCCAAGACACACAATGACTTTGGGGTTCAATATTTGAATCTGCCGAACCAGGTAAGGCATGCAAGCCTCTACTTCATTTTTGAGTGGATCACGATTACGGGGAGGACGACATTTGACAATGTTCCCAATAAAAACCGTTTCACGGCTGTATCCCATTTTGGCAATCATTTTGTCCAGCAGTTTCCCGGCCGGGCCAACAAAGGGCCTGCCATAATTGTCTTCTACTTCGCCAGGACCTTCGCCAATAAATATAATGTCCGGGCAACTGCTCCCTTCACCGGGAACATAGTTCTTTTTGTTCTTGTGAAGCTCACATTTGCTGCAGCCCATGATCTCTCGTTGAACAGCCTCCAGCTCTGCCCGGGGATCAACCTGCTGCTCCTCGCCAAACTCCAGCTCCATATGCTCTACAAATTCAGCACCGATTTCCTTATAAAATTTCAATATTTCCAATAATTCACTCATTTAATCTCAACCTTCACCTTTTTTATCCGATCAACCTGGTCCCAAATGCGGGTAGCAAGGACGGACTTCTCCATTCTATCCAACTTCCGGGCACCATCTTTAGTAACAAAATACACCTGGTTGTCCTCCGCACTAAACGCGGGGTTATCAACCGATACTTCATTCAGAACCAACAGATCCAGGTTCTTTTTTTTAAATTTTTCCCTGGCATTTTCCAGGGCATTGTGGGTTTCTGCCGCATACCCTACAAGAATTTGATGCAGCGGTTTCTGCTGCCCCAATTCAAATAAAAGATCGGGATTTTTTACCAGCTGAAGCGTCAGGTTATCCTGGTCCTTTTTTATTTTCTCCGGTGAATAATGGACCACACGGTAATCACTAACCGCAGACGCCATGATAATAACATCGGCATCATCACTGTATCGATGCAATTGCTCCCTCATTTCCAGTGCGGTCTCCACCTGGATAAGCGTGACACCGGTGGGGATACAACAGGTAGGACCGGTAATAAAAATAATCTCCGGGATTTTTCTTTTGACAGCTTCATGGGCCAGATGATACCCGCTTTTTCCCGATGAACGGTTGGAAATAAACCGCACCGGGTCAATGGGCTCAATAGTAGGACCAGAGGTAATAATTACCCGTTTAAACATCGACAGCACCAACGGCAAACTTCATACAAAAATCGTAAATCTGCTGTGGTTCAGGCAGTCTGCCTTTTCCCTTATAGTCACAGGCCAGCGTACCCTCCTCAGGCTCAATAATCCCAACACCCCGCGCCTTTAACTTTGAAAGATTCTCCTGGACCACGGGGTTCTCCAACATATAAGAATTCATGGCAGGGGCAACCACGACCTTTTTATAAAACGCCAGGAAAGCAGTAGACAACAGGTCATCGGCAATACCGTTAGCCATTTTACCGATAATATTGGCCGTGGCCGGAGCAATTAAAAGGAGATCACTGTCCCGGCAGATATTGATGTGCGCCAACGGGTCCTGGTGCTTCTCAAACATATCGGTGAATACATTACCTGGGCTAAAAGTTTCAAACGTTAGAGGAGCAATAAACCGCTGCGCCGATGCGGTCATTATGACCCGGACCAAATGCCCGTCTTTCTGAAACAACCGCATAATATCTACCGCCTTAAAAGCACTGATAGATCCGGTAACTCCTAACACTATATTCATATTTAACCTCTTCTTTTCTTCTCTTTCTTTTTGCCAACTGCCAACTGCCAACTGCCTACTTCTTACCTCTTACCTCCTGACTTTTCCACCAATTGTTTCATAAACGTTTCATGCCTGGATATGGTATTCCGGAACGCGATATAAATAGCATTTAAAACGGCAAACGCATCTTCCAGGTTGTCATTGATGACGATGTAATCGTAAATATCGTACTGGCTTAACTCTTCCCTGGCAATTTCCAGCCGTTTTTCAATATGGGGGTCAATCTTTTGTTCTCTTTCCACCAGGCGGTTCCGCAGCTCTTCCATTGAGGGAGGAGCCACCAGGATAAACAGGGCATCGGGGTATTTTTTTTTTATGTTTCCGGCACCCTGGACATCGATGTCCAGGACAAGATCTTTCCCTGTTTTGGTCTTGGTTTCAATTTCCTTGTAGGAAGTGCCGTAATAGTCTTCATAGACCTTTGCCCACTCCACGAACTCACCGCGCTCCGCCATCTGCAAAAATTGTTTTTCGGAAACAAAATAATAATCCTCCCCGTCCCTCTCGCGTCCCCGGAGGGGACGTGTGGTATGAGAAGTGGAAAAAATAATCTCCGGGTGCTGTGCCATTAACCGATCAATTAAAGTGGACTTTCCACTGCCGGAAGGACCGGAAATGACAATGATATTATTCGACATTCTGAACCTGCTGCTTGATTTTTTCGATTTCTCTCCTGATGTTCAGAACATGCTGGTGCACTTCCAGGGAAGTAGTTTTGGAAGCAATCGTATGGGCCTCTCGCTGCATTTCCTGGGCCAGGAAATCGGCTTCTCTTCCCTTAACTTCCACGGCATCGTCGGCCAGCAACTCTTTCAACCGTTTATTATGAGTAGTGATACGATTGATTTCTTCATTAATACAGGACTTCTCCGCCAGGATGGCTGCTTCTTGAATAATTCGCCGCTCATCAATCTCATACTCATCCAAATACCTGGTAATTTTTTCTTTAAACTTGAGAAATAGTTCTTTTTCAACTGTTTCCGCCTCTTTTTCAACGAGCTCCAGGATACTTCCAATTTTTTCAACGCTGACCAACAAATCCTTTAAAATAGCCTGGCCTTCCTGTTCCCGACTTTGCAAAAACTCATCAAAAACCTCTCCAATGGTATGTTTGATCTGGTTTATCTCTTCCTCGCTGTAATTATTAGGCATGTAGTCCAGGTGAAATATCATGGGAATTCGTAATAACGAATCCAAAGACAAACTGATCCTTTCTTTGTACCTCTTTTTAAAATATAACAGCTCGTCAAGAATCTCCGAAGATAACTGTTCATTAAAATGAATATTGCATTTTCGTTCATTGGCATCAAAGAGATCAAAAATAACCTCCAGCTTTCCCCGAAAAATCTTGTTTTTTACGGTTTCTTTGATTAACTTCTCTGTGGTGGGATTAATACCGGTGCCTTTGAAATTTATATCCAGGAAACGGTGATTGACTGATTTAAATATGATATTAATGGAAATATTGTTATACTCAAAGCGTCCCTGGGCAAAACCTGTCATACTTTTCATTGTTCAAGCTACATTATAATATCCATCTCAGGAAATTGCAAATTATAAAGTGAATAATATAGGCCCCGGTTGACCAGTAGTTCTTTATGACTGCCGCTTTCTTTAATTTCGCCGTTTTCGATCACCAGGATTTTATCTGCTTCAAGAATGGTAGAGAGGCGATGAGCAATAACAAAGGTGGTTCTCCCCTTCATCACCTCAGTCATTGCTTCCTGGATCAGTTTTTCCGATTCGGAATCCAGGGAGGAAGTGGCTTCATCAAAAATTAATATGGCAGGTTTTTTCAATACAGCCCTGGCAATTGAAATTCGCTGGCGCTGCCCCATGGATAAAAAGGCCCCCCGTTCACCGACAATGGTCTGGTACTTAAGGGGGAGTTCCTCGATAAAATCAGCCGCCCGGGCAATTTCGGCGGCTCGTTTCACTTCGTCAAAGGTGTAATTTTTTCTGCCGTAAGCGATATTATTCTCAATGGTATCATTAAAAATAAAAACATCCTGGGTCACCAGGCTGATGGCCTCCCTGAGGGATTTATGGGTAACATGGAGAATGTCCTTCCCATCGATCAATATCTCCCCGGAATCGGGTTCATAAAAGCGCAGCAATAAATACATCAACGTACTTTTCCCCGAGCCACTGCCCCCCACCAGTGCAATCATGCGGTTGGGTTTGGCAAAAAAACTAATATTTCGTATCACAGGAATATCTTCGCGGTAAGAAAAACTTACATCTTTAAAGGTTACCTCCCCTTTTACCTCCTTAAGTTCGACGGCCGTGGGTATGTCTTTAACAGGCCTGGTGGCACTGAAAATTTGCCGGACGCGGTAGTAACCGGATATTCCTTGCTGGTAATCGTTGTGTGCCTGGGAGAGTTTCTTTATGGGGTTGTACATCATCAGGATGGCGAGAAAAAAAGCAGCAAATTTACCGGGATCCATGCTCCCCACGGCCATGCGCTGCGTTCCTACCGAAAAAACAGCAAACGCTACCAACCCGCCAATAAAGGTCATTACCGGAGAAGCTAACGAATAAACCATGGCAATTTTCGAGTTAATCTTATAGTGCTTCTGGTTCATCTTGCGGAATTTTTCGATTTCATATTCCTCCATATTGTATGCTTTAACAATTTTATTCCCGCCCACGGTTTCAGCCAGGAAATTGGACAATTCGGCAATGGTCTCCTGGGATTGGATTCCCCGCTTTTTCACTCGTTTCCCGAAATAGATCATGGGCATTGCTGCAATCGGCAGAATCACCATCGAAAAAAGGGACATCTGCCAATCCCTGAGAAATATATAAATAATAAGCCCCACTAATATCAAACTTTCCCTGATATACACGGCCAGGGTTTCGGATACGGCAAAACGAATTTTCTCAATGTCATTGGATATCCGTGAGGTTAAATCCCCGGTCTTGGCCTTAGAAAGAAAATCCACGGATTGATGCACCAGGTTCCGGTACAATTTATCACGAATGTTACGGATTACTTTTAATCCCAGGGTTTTCATAAGATAGAGAGAGAGGAAGGTAAACACCGCCTGTCCGAAGAAAACCGCTAACAGCATTACCGGCAAAAGTGGAGCTAGGTTTTTCTCAGCGATATTGAAGGTTTGCATGATAAACTCCCGGAACTCCTGGGCTTCTCCGGATACCGTACCACCACTGCGAATAGATAACTCGTTTACCAGGAGTTCGATCACCAGGGGAAGCAGCACGGTAAAGGCGGCAATCATGGCCATGAAAAAAAGGGCAAAAATAAACCGCGAAACAAAAGGTTTTACATAACTGAGCAGGCGATCTTCATTAACCATACAATATCCAACCTTTTCAGGATTCTCCTACTTTATCCGGGACACTTTCAATGGGAACGGTAGGTGCCTTATATTTTCTTACTTTATTATACACGTAAAAGAGTAATGGTGATATCATATACAACAGTGTTAACGTCGGGATGGTATACGTGGGGAATTTAATGGCGATGGCGATGATAATAGCCGCAAGAAATAAAACCAATAAGTTATTCTTTGAATTCATTTTTTTCATGGTCCGGTAGCGGATGGATGAAACCATTAACAAAGACACCAGCAGGACATAAAAGGCAAAGATGGTAACGTGAGATTGATCTTCCAGGGGAGTTTCAAAAACAAGAACCACCGATGCGATAGCCAGTGCGCCGATGGGGATGGGCAGGCCGACAAATACATTAGAGGGCTGAGCTTTGGCTTCTTTTAACACATTAAATCGTGCCAGGCGGATAACACCGGCACTTAAGAAAATAAACCCAATCACCTGGCCAATAGGGGGATTTGTATTCTGAAAGCCCCACATGTAAATCATCACTGAAGCGACCAGGCCAAAGGTGACAGCGTCCACTAACGAATCCAATTGTACCCCAAAATTGGACTCGGTTTTGGTCAATCGTGCCACAGTACCATCAAATCCATCCAGGATAACACTCCCGGTCATAAGAAGCACCGCGAAGTAGAATCTGCTCTTAAATATTTCCAATAACGCCCAGAAACCCAAAAAAAGGCTCAATATTGTAAATATCGACGGTAAAAACGAGAACCTGGTTAACTTCTCGGGATTTACCCTTCGTTTCCGTCTTATTCTGTTTCTCCTTTTAATTTTAATCCTCCTTAATCTTAATTATTCATCATTCACTTTAACTCCCGGGCACGGTTCCCGGGTTACTGCATCATACTCTTTTTATAATTAAAAATGTACTTTTGCATAGAATCTTTTATTTTCAGTTTACGTTTTTTTAAGTTTCGTACTTCTATCAATTCTTTATCTGTCTTAAAATTGATATTATTAAGCTCTTTTAGTCTTCGGTCGAATTCCTGGTGTTTTTGGTTTAAGCTTTTAAAGTTTTCGTTTTGTTTAATTAAAATCTCTTTTATTTTTTGATCGTTCAAATTAATTTTAAATGTCATGGTTATGCACCTTTTCGTCTTGATTCTCGATTGTTTCGGCAAAAACGCAAATATGACTGCATATTTTTGTCTTTGCCAATAATGGTAAGAGTCGTAATGATAGACTCGATAATGGGTTTTTCCATCACATCCAGTACGATATAGTCCAGTCCTTTTTCAATGGCGAGGGAGACAAAGTTGGAAGAGATCAGCCACCTCATCGGGAGTCCCTCAGACAAAGCAGCTAAATTAGCGATGGTTTTTACCTGGGGAAAATCCAGTTTGAATAATTCCAGTGTATTGAGAAATATTTTTCCGTTCTCATTGTGCTGTTCCAGGGGTCTTACCACCGGGTCCAGCAAGATATTGCTTCGTTTAATGCCGCGGTCCAGCAGATAATCGATATACCGTTGAGCAATCAACAGTGATTTTTCCGGTGATACGTCATCTTCATCTTTTGGGTCCCTTATAGAGGCAATTATTTTGACATTCTTGTCTTTGATATTATCCAGTATAAAATCGATCTTTTCGATGTTGAATTCAACGTCACCCACCACCACTTCTTTTTTAACTAAATTGATCACTTGCACAAGGGTGTACGCATTATTACTTCTAACCAGTGCTTTACTGCCGCTGCTTTCAATAATACGAATGGCTTCCTTTAAGAAAGGGAATTCATTATCCAGGAGCGAAACAGCATTTAGTTCAATAAATTCTGCACCATCTTCGATTTGAGCAATCACCTCTCGCCGAACATATTCAAAGTCCATTTTATGCATTTTATCCAGGACTTTTTTGTTGTTTGAATTTAATACGTTACCAACCAGCGTTATCATGTTTTCCCTACGTTAATTAAAAGTTGCATTTTCTTTTCCATATGTCGTATTCACAAATGAGTTTAAGCATTGAAAAACTCTTTTAGGATTAAAATGGCCTCCAGTCCGGCCCGTTCCTGGGCTTCAACGGTTGAGGCGCCGAGATGAGGGGCAGGGAATACCCTTTCCTGATCGATCAAACTGAAATCTTCCAGGGGTTCCTGTTCATAGACATCTATTGCAACCGCTTTAATTTTACCCGTTTCCAGCGCTTCCCGCAGGGCACTTTCATCAACTACTCCGCCGCGGGCAACATTGACAAACACTACCCCATCTTTCATTTTTTCAAACGCCTCAACGGATATCAGGTTCCTGGTGGATTCCGTTAAAGGGAGGTGAATGGAAATAAAATCAGAACTTCTCAGCAGTTCTTCCAGGGAGACCTGTCTGGCATTCATATCGGTTTGAACCTCAACAATGTCGTAATACAACACCTTCATTCCCATTACCAATTCTCGTTTGGCCACTTCCTTTCCTATTCGCCCCATCCCTATAATCCCGGCTGTTTTTCCGTAAAGTTCCATTCCATCCGAAAACAGCTTTTTTTCCCACTTATGCGCTTTCATACTTTGGTATGCCGGTCCGATATACCGGCAAATAGCTAACATCTGGGCCAGGGTATATTCGGCAACAGTAACTGCAGTCGCAGAAGGGGTATCTCTCACTTCAATATGTCGTGATTTGGCCGCCTCCACATCGATGTTATCCAATCCCACACCGGCGTTAACAATAATTCGTAAATGCTCCGCCCCTTCCAGGGTCTCCCCATCCAACCGGGTCATACCTCTCACCACTACCGCCTCATAGTTCTTAATCTCTTGCCGCAGTTGTTCGGGAGTCATCCCACTCTTTACCACGATCTCAAATTCCGGTATCTCCTTTAAAAGTTCCACCGCTTTTTGACTCAGTGTGTCCGTAAGCAATACCTTAATCAATCACAATCCTCCTGAAACGTTCGCTATTAAGATTATCAAATTTTTGCGTATCTGTCAAGAACGAATCAATGTAAAATCCACCTCTTATAAATATATACATAGGAGCACAGTCCGCTATATCCCTACAATTTCTATTTATTTTCCTTTTCGAATTTCTCCATAAAATTGACCAGTGTTTTCACGCCAGCCAATGGCATGGCATTGTATATAGAGGCACGGCATCCACCAACGCTGCGATGCCCCTTCAACCCGATCATACCCTGTTCTCCTGCCTCTTTGAGAAATTTGGCTTCCAGTTCTTCCGGGTAGATACGGAAGGTGACGTTCATTTTGGAACGGTCTTTGACCTCTGCAGCTCCTTTATAAAGCGAAAGGTTGTCAATTGCTTCATACAGGATTTTTGCTTTTTCATTATTCCTGGCTTCTATGGCCTCAAGACCGCCCTGGGTTTCCAGCCACTCCATCACCAATTTGACGATATAAATGGCAAAGCAAGGGGGTGTATTAAACGAGGATTTATTTTCCCTGTAGGTCCTGTAGCTCAGCATGGAGGCGATGTCTTCCGGGCCCTTATCAACCAAATCATTTCTCATAATCACCACGGTCACACCAGCGGGTCCCATATTCTTCTGCGCTCCGGCATAAATGGCTCCAAATTTAGTAATATCCAGCTTTCGGCTGAAAATATCCGAGGACATGTCTACTATCAATGGTATATCCCCGGTCTCGGGAAATGTGTGAAATTGAATCCCGCCAATGGTTTCATTGGAGGTAACATGCACATAAGCCGCATCCGCTGACAGGGCAATATCAGGGATATAATTAAAATTCCTGTCTTCGGAAGTCCCGGCAATGTTAACGTTTCCGAATAATTTGGCTTCTTTGATCGCTTTTTTAGCCCATGAACCCGTGTTGACATAATCGGCCTTGCCGCCTTTCAAGAAATTCATGGGGATCATATCGAATTGCAGGGTGGCGCCGCCCTGGATAAACATCACCGCATAATTATCCGGTATTTTCATCAGGGACCTGATTTTCTCTTCGGCCGCCTCGAGGATATTTATAAAATCTTTGGAACGGTGGCTGATCTCCATCACTGAAAGGCCAATACCATTGTAATCCAGTAATTCTTCCTGGACTTTTTTCATGACCTCATAGGGAAGAATAGCCGGTCCAGCGTAAAAATTATACTTTCTATCCATAATCCTATTGCCTCCTCATGGTGTATAAAAAAAGTCGAAATCTAATTATACATATATTCACGAAATATGCAAGGTCTTCGCCGTTTTTTTCCCGGTCTAAGTCAAAAACTTTTTGTGTCTCTACTTAACCCTTCTGCCAGGAAAACAGCGGTATGAAGCACCCGAATATTGGAATTTGCCGTTTCCAGGCCGTGTCTTAACCAGGTCAGGCACCCGGGACAATCCACCAACAGGATTTCAGCACCACTTTTCTCTATATTTTCTATCTTTTGTTTTAGCAACTGGGAAGATATTTCCGGGAGCTTCATGCTATAAGTACCGGCAAAACCACAGCAGCGGTCAGCTTCATCCATTTCAATCCACTGCACACCGGGAATTGCCGACACCACTTCACGGGGTTCGGCGTCTATCCCTGAATCCCGCTTCAAATGACAGGAATAATGGTAAGTAACTTTTATCTCTTTTGCGCTGGATGTACGTTTCCCATATAAAAGGCCTTGTTTTTGCAGCATATGAATCAAGCGGATAAAATCAACGGTTTTCTCCGCCACCATTTCCGTGCAATGAAAAATTTCCGGGTCATTCTCAAAAAGGTGCTGCCAATGTTTTGTTAGCATCACGGTCCCGGTGGGACAGGCAGTAACAATATAATCATATGTATCCACATCCGTTGAAAGCTGCTGCAAGTTTTTGCCGGCCATTTTTTTGGCGCTTTTCTCCAGGCCGGTGTAAACGGCCGGGGCGCCGCAGCAGCTCTGGTCCGGGAAAACCACCCGGTAACCGCTGCGATTGAGCAGACGAACCATGGACTCACCGATTTCAGGGTAGAAATAATCGATGAGGCAGCCGTAGAAGAAAGCAATGGTTCCTTTCTTCCCTTCCTGGTCCGGGTGTTGTTTTATTTCTTGCTTTAGATTTTTGCAAATTTTGTTGAAGGATTGCGGTGCCGGAGGAGGAACCGGGAGTCGGCGCAAGTAGCGAATAGCCGGGGCGCCTATTTTCATTGATATATCGACCATCCGTTTATGGTGAAGTAAATGATCGATAATTGTCTTGTTGAGAAACGGCGGCGGTATTTTCTTGCGGATACTGCTTCGCAGTTCCAGGATCAATTCGGGGATATTGATTTTAGCCGGGCAGAACTCGCGGCATTTGCCGCAATTCAAGCAGAGTTCCTGGATTTTTTCCGCATGTTGGGGAGAACGTAAAAAAGCAGTCAACAGTGCGCCGATACCGCCGGAATAGATATCGCCGTATACCTGGCCGCCTACCAGACCGTAAACCGGGCAAACATTCAAACAGGAGGCACAGCGAATACATTGACCGATGGTTTTGAAAACCGGGTCTTTCAACAATTGCAGTCTGCCATTGTCCAACAGGATCACGTGTAATTCTTTTTGAACAACCTCATCGTTTCCAAGTCCTTTAAAGGTTGGGCAGGGGCCTGAAATCATGGTTACATAAGACGTCATAAACTGGCAGGTGGCACTCCGGGGCAGCGCGTTTGCCAGCGGCCCGATATCTTTGAAGCGGGAAACCAGTTTTTCATAACCCAGCAGTACGATATGAACCGGCGGCAGTGTTGCTGTCAGCCTGCCGTTGCCTTCATTGGTAAAAATGACCATGGTGCCTGTTTCCGCCACTGCGATATTGCAGCCGGTAATGCCGATGTCTGCAACCAGGAATTCGGCCCTCAATATTTGCCGGGCCAATTTGACCATGCGGGGAATATCGGGTTTCACCTCGGTACCCAGTACGTTTGAGAATATCTCTGCGCATTCTTCCCGGCTCAGGTGAATGGCCGGCATTACCATATGGGAAGGCCGTTCATCGATCTGCTGGATGATCCATTCTCCCAGGTCGGTTTCCACCACTTTCAGTATGTCTTTGAGGCGATGGTTCAGGTGAATTTCTTCCGAAGCCATGGATTTTGATTTCACGCACAATGCGGCATTGTGCTGCCGGGCAATTTTTTTAATAATAGATGCTGATGCTTCTCCATCTGCCGCTCGGTAGAATTTTCCCCCTTGTTCCGTCACCTTTTGTTCAAAGCGCTGCGCCAGTGCTTCGACGTTCTCCGCGGCATTTATTTTTATGGTTTCGATTGCCTCTCTCAGGGATTCAAAATCAATGCCTTCATATGCGGTTTCCCTGGCCTGGGGATAGGCGCGGGCAAAGTTTCCCAGGGCAGAGCGCAGCGGTTTGCTATCCAAAGCTTCCCGCACTTTTTTCCTGAATTTTTTATTTACCGGCATTTTAGTTAATCGTTATTCTTTATCGATAAATAATACCACAAGATTTTCCGGTCCATGAACACCGATGGTCAATTCCCGTTCGATATCGGCGGTTTTACTGGGACCGGTAATAAACGAGAGAAATGGCGGCATTTGTCCATTATATACCTTTTCGATTATCTCAAGGGCATCTACAAAGGAGTCCACCAGGGAGGAGGTGCGCAGGAGAGCCAGGTGAACCGGTGGAAGCATGGAAACCAATCGTCTGTGGAGATCGGAGGCATCCTGGAAAATGCAGCCCAATTGGGCGATTCCCATTTCAAATTCCGAAATACCCATATCTGCTTGTTCGATTTTTCCCTGGTCCAATTGCTGTGAAAAATCCAGGTCCAGGGAGTGGGCATATTCTTCCAGGGTTTTAATATTCACTAAATTTAATGGTGTTGAGACCACTTTTTGAATGTTCATTTGTTTGATTTGCTCAGAAATTAAGTGTGCAGCATCTTCTTGTGAAACGGCTCTCAGTACGGTGACGGTCAATGCTTCGGCGCTGCATTTGAAACGGTTGTACAAGTCTTCGTCAACCCTTTTACCGGGTAAAAAGCGGTGCCATCGATTCATATTTGTATTGTTTTTTTTCAGGGTCATTTTTGCGGATGATTTACCTGTCAATAGATTCTATCATCAAAACCGCATCGAAGCAAGGAGCAAAGGTAAATTGATATCAAATGAGGCAAGATGTTGTGAGGCGTGGTACGATGACTGTCCGTCTATGAAAAGCTTTTGCGGGGGGTCCAGGGGGGCAGTTTTCTCGAAAAGAGCCCCCCTGGCTGCCGGAGGCAAAAAAAGTTCTCACAGAGTTCTTATAGGAGTTCAGGATGGACATACGAAAAGTTTTTAAGTTTTTTTAGTTTTTATGTCCATCCTGTAGATAAAAATAGAGGGTAGTAGATCCGCACGGAGGGCATCAGCTTTTTTAGAGTGCCCGTGCGGTACGAGAGTTCTGGCAAGAAAAGAAGAAAAGGGGCCAAGCGAATAAAAATGCGAAGGGCTGTGCGAAGTAAAAAGTAAAAAATTAAAAACGCAAAATTAAAAATGAAATCTGTGTCCTTCGGACGTTTTGGGTTAACACCTTCGGCGAAAAAAAAGAAAGAAAAACCACCTCCAATCTTTTCGCTTCCATTTTTACTTTTTAATTTTTCGTTTTTACTTTTTAATTTTCCCCTCTCTTCTGCTATAATTGTCATGGAGGCGACGATGAGTGACGACTTAAAGCTTGTTCAGCAATTTGAAAAGGAGACCGGAATAAAATTGAAGGAGGTTCCCATGGAAATGATAGGAATTTATAATGTTACCGGTTTCGCAGCGGACGATAACGGTCGGGTGCGGGGTCTGGCGTTTTGGGATGAAAAACTGCTTCGCCTACCTGCACTGCTCTCAAAATTTCAACAACTGGAAAAGCTGGTCCTGCCGAGCAATCGAATCAGCGATATATCAAGCCTCAAAGAGTTGAAGAATTTAAAACACTTATATTTAATGGATAATAGAATCACTCATATGCCCGCTGAATTTCTTGACCTGGGGCTGGATATAAAATGGAAAATTGGACCTCCTTATGAAGACATTTTCCTGGGAGACAACCCCCTGGAATCACCGCCCGCGGAGATCATCAAGAAGGGAAATGAAGCAATCAGGAAATATTTTAAATCTCTGGCCCGGGAACAACAGGCCTTAAAGCAGCGTCCATCTGATAAGATTGATAAAGAATTATCTTTTATTTCTTATTCGAGAAGAGATGAAGATTTTGTTTTACATCTCTGTAAAAAGCTAAAAGAGGTAGGAGTTGAGATTTGGGTGGACCAATGGGATATCGCCCCGGGAGATAATTGGGATAAATCTATTGATGAAGCACTCTATAAGTGCACTAGAATGTTGATAATTCTTTCGCCCGATGCAGTAAATTCGAATGAAGTACAAAGTGAATTATACACTTTTTTTAAAGAGGATAAACCCGTCTTTCCTATCGTTTATCGGAGTTGCAGAATCCCTAGAAGATTAAATGTAATCCAACATATTAATTTCACTTCAAGCGACCTTGGGGATAAAACTAAGATTGCAGAATTAGCAAAGATAATAACAAAATGAGATTGAAAACTGGCCTAACCCTGGTGGGTGAGCTAAATTAGCATGACCTGACGAATCTCCAGGTCATATTCTCAGGTCCGGATCATAACCCAGAGAATCTCTGGGTGATATTCTCAACTCCGGATCATAATCCAGGAAATCCCTGAGTCATCGATTAAAATCTCATCAATCTCTGAAAGAACTTGTATAACAATCGATTTCAGTGGAAACGCCCTTTCATCAAAAAGCGGAACATGCCAATTTTCTTATTCCTACCAATTGTCCATCTTGCCTGACCCTTTATTAAATCAAGTGGTGGTTTAAGGCGCACAGTCGGGGTTGAATATAAAATGAATATTTAGTAAGATGGAGATGTTAAAAAAAGGAGGTTGATAAAATGAATTCCGATTCGTTTGCTAAATTTTACCAGGGAGTTCCTGCCGAAGAAGTGAAAAAGTTCCGGGATTTTAAGGCAAGCCATAAACCGAAATATATCGATTATAAGGGGCAAAGCGTCGAATACTACTGCTGCGGCAAGGGAGAAAAGACAATCCTCCTTCCCCCGGGCGGCGGGGGCGGACTTTTTCCACCGGAATATAATTTCAGGACCATTTCGCATTTTGAAGAGAATTATAAAATTATTGCACCGGGCACGGCTCCAGTGAATAAATTGGTTGATCTGAGCGAGTTTATTAATATGGTCCTGGATGCCGAAGATGTGGAAAAGGTGATAATATTAGGAGGATCAGGCGCGGGTATATTCGGCCAGTCCTATTTCAAGAGAAATTTTCATAAAGTCGAGGCCATGATACTCTATAATACTGTTCCTCCCAACCAGGAAAAAGAAAAGAAAAAGTGGGCATTATGGCTTTTCCGGGTCATCCCGGCTTTTTTGATAAAGGCCATCGCCCAAAAAAAGATGACCAAATTGACAGAGGCCGATGTGCCGCCGGAAGCTGAAGCCAGGCTCGCTTTTACCACTGCCTCTCTAAAAGAAGTTATTAGTACAAAATTCGCTAAAAAATCACTGGTTTCGCAGTTGGAAATGTTTTTCGCTTTTAATGTGGAAGATAATTATAAAAAGGAAGATTTCACGGACTGGAAAGGCAAGGTATTGATTATTACCAGCGAAGATGATCCGGGGTATAAGCAGGTAGGATACCTGACTGAAAATCTTCCCAATAACGAACTCTATACCTTCCCTAAAGGTACGGGGCATATACCTGCCCTGATTCATATGGAAAAGTTTTTCGGTATATTAAAAGAGTTTTTTGATAAATTGTAAGCAACCATGGCCATCTAAACTCGCTCCTTCGCCCCTCAACTCGCCTGTCCCCATTTTCGCATTTTCCATTTTAGTGTTAACATTCCCTGTATTCCCCAGGGATGAGAAAAACAACTTCCAGGATTTACAGGGGCTGTATTTCGGACAAAAAGCGCCTGTGGAAAAAAGCGAAGTTTTTTTGGACGGCGTAATCTTCACCCTGGAAGAACCGGAAATGAACGCAGCGTATACGCAGGATGGAAAAAAATCAAAATGAAGCCCTTGGGCACTTGACTTTTTTTCCCCAGTGTGCTTAAATAAGTCGTCCTAAAAGGATAAAGTGATTAGTGATTTTATTTTCAGGAAAACAAAAGGGCTTTTTTACCATGGAAGAGGGACAATGAAAAAGAATACAAAGCGTTCGTGTGTCATCATTCGCAGCTAAACAATTAAAGGAGAAAATAGATGGATATCGAGATTATCAGTAGTTATTATGGAGCCATTAGCAGGATCATGGACTCCGAGTATCACATCAGTGTAATCGGCGAGGACGGAAAACTGCTGGGGGATGATTGGAAAGAAATGTGCAGGAGAACCGCCAATAACGGCGCATCCGGCATGAGGGAAATGCCTTTCTGGCTGGAAAAACAGCAGGACCACATCTTCGCACCCTATATCTTTACAGACGGTAAATTCGACCTCAACCAATTCAATCCCCTGTACTTTGAAAACCTGCGCAAAATGGTGGATATTGCAAACTCCTACAACCTGAAATTTTATTTCAGCCTGTATGAGGCTTGCAATATAAAAGAAAGATACGGCAAAAGGGACTTTGTCCCCTGGACCAACAATGTCCAGGGCCTGAGAAACGCCTGGTATAAACGGGATGCCGACGATTACCGGGAAGCATGGGAAAATAAAATCCTTGAAACTTTCGAAGGTAAAAACGTGGGGTACGAACTGTGCAACGAACCCCTGGACATGGATTTCCAGCACTCCGGTTTCGAAACCTATAAACGGTTGATCAGTCGAGATGTTCCCGACGAAGATATCGTGATGGGCGTGGAATGGGATACGCGGGAGTACCGGAATTTCAGGGAACCCTTCCTGGAAACTTACCACGACCACTGGTGGAACAAACAAAAACATAAATGGTTCTCAACTGTCCACAATCTCAGTGCCAAAACCTTTGAAAAATTAAGCCTGCAAGAGGGCCATACCAGGAGATTCTGGCTCAGTGCCGACGGCTGGCACCCGAAACCCAATCAAATCTGGTGGGAAAACTCGCTGCGGGATTTCTTTCGAACCGTGCCCACTGCCCCCTTTAAAAACAAATATGCCTTTGAGACCATGCATAAAAAGGACGAAGACGATTTCGACGATGCCAGAGGAATCTCTGAAATCATTAATGAAGTGACCGGAAGTTACCCTCCCAATTTCGACAAATTTAAGGATGACGGTGGAAACGGAGGAGATGGGGGCCGCGGCCCCAGGCGAAGAAGGCACGAAGATAGGGAAAGAGGTCCCCGCCGCCGCAGGAGATAGGTTACCTAATCGTCAAATCTTGTGCACCTTTGTGTTGCACCTACCTCTGCTCCATATACAAGTATTTTTGCTCCAAATACGGACAATTCTGCTCCATATACAAATGGTTCTGCTCCATATACAATTGTCTTTGCTCCATATACAATTCCCCCAACCCTTGAGGGAATTGTTTCAATTCACCGTTTGTATTGTTTTAATAAAAATGATATAATAATTTCCTTTAAAATAAAAAATGAAAATCATCAACCGTTGATTTTTGGATTCATGGATCATGAACCAGCGCGTTGATGATGGAAATCAAAAAAAGGAGAACAAACGTGAAAAAGTTAATTGTTTTGTGTGTAGGAATGGCTGCATTAGTGGCACTAAACCTCTTCTGCTTAGCCCAGGAACCTAAAACTCTCGACCAGTTGAGCTTCAAGAATATTAAAATCCTGGGAAAAGTTGTCGATGAACAAGGAAATCCTGTTCCCAACATAAAACTAGAAATGGAATTAGCCCCGGAGGTAGAACTGAAAAGAGACCTCAACCTCCCTGAAATTGAAATAGATGATGTGATAGAACGATTAAAAGTAAGTGTAGGAGATGGTATATTTACCACGGTAACCAGCAATGAAAAGGGAGAATACAAGATAAGCGGTGTTCCCATCCCGGGGGTTTATTATGTGTTCGTGAGAAATATAGAAAATTATCTACCCACCCGCATCAAGTTGTTTCTTAATGCTTCAGAACAAGATGAATACAAACCGCAAGACCTGGTTTTAAGAGCGAGGAAAGCTGGTAGTGCCGGTCTGGCTATTTCCGAAAAAGCCATGAAGGAAGTGGAAAAATCCAGGAAAGCCATGGTAGAAAAAAACACCAAAAAAGCCATTAAGCATATTTTAAAAGCCCTGGAAATCGAACCCAAATACGCCGAAGGACATTATAACCTGGCGGTCATGTATATGTCTGCGAAAAAGAGGGATGATGCCATCAAACACCTGGAAAAAGCAGCAGAGATCCAGAAGGATTATAAACCCGCTTTAAAAACCCTGGGGGAATTATACTTATTCAAAAAAGACTATGAAAAAGCCGCCCACTATTTCGTGCTGTACCTGGATGTACGCCAAAAAGAAGGCAACTTGACCCTTGAAGATGCGAAAATCTATTTTCAGACCGGCAATTGTTTTCAAGCAATAAATCAAAGGGATAAGGCAGTTCCTTTTTTCCAGAATTATCTCGGTATCAAACAAAAGGTGGGAACGTTGGATCAAAAGGATTCCCTCCTCTGCAGCGATCTGGGCTCTTATTATTACATGAAAAAGGATCATAAAAGTGCCATCATTTTTTATTCCGCAGCCATTAAAGTCAACCCGGAAATCGCAGCGGAAACATACATGTACCTGGGTAACAGCTATGTGTACAATAGAGATGGCGTGAATGGAATCAAATATTATCAAAAATATCTTGAATTGGATCCCAACGGAAAATTTGTCCCCCAGGTGAAAAATGTGTTGGAAAAATTGAAAAAAATGTACCCCCACAAGGATGAAGAAAAGCAAAAACAAGAAAAAAAGTAAAAATTAACAATAATGAAATAAAGTAAGTATGGGCAGCTGCAGCGCGCTGCCCTTACATTCACTGACTCACTGACTCACGGGGCTATTTAAGGCTGTCTAAGATCGCTTTAGCTGTTTCTACTTCTTCGCCCCTTGGGTTTAACTGGATGTATTTTTTTAACGCGGCAATGGCTTTGTCGTTTTCATTCTTATTCAAATAACACAACCCCAGGCGATAGTAAGCGTCAGCATATCTTTCGTCCAATTTGAGGCACTGTTCAAAGGCGGCGATGGCTTTGTCGGTTTCCCCGGCGTTAAAGGCGTGTATGCCTTCATTATAAGCGTCGAGGGGAGTTTTTCCACCCTTTTCCTGGGCCAATTGCGTATATTTTTCGGCCTCTTCCTTTTTACCCAGTTTTTCAGAAACAGCTGCCAAAAGGCGGTAAGCCTGTGCATTCTCTTCATCAAGTTCAACAACCTTCAACAGTGACTGAAGAGCTTCCTGGTATTTCCCTTTTGAAAAATAGATAAATCCGAGGTAATAATGGGCCTGGTGAATGCTATCATCAAGGGAAATAGCTTCTTCCAGGGGTTCGAGGGCTTCATCGTATTTCTTTTGATTAATAAGGACTGCCGCTTTATTAAAGGCATTTATCGCCTGGGCGCGAGGGTCGTTGGCTATACTTTGTTCAAGGGCTTCCTTTGTGGTAACCATGGTTACTTCTTCTTTTTGGAGCAACCCCGCAGGTATCTTCACATTTTTCTTAACCGTCTGGTACCCTTCCTTCTCCAGGGTAACGATAAATACATGATTCTGAAGTCCGGTTTGCACAGCGACTCCATTTTTCTTGGTGGTTATGTTAAACACCACGGTGGAAACCCTTGTACTTTGTAACGTAATTTTTACCCCGGGAATCGGTTCCCCCTGCGAATCCACAACTTTCACCCTTAATTTTCCAAGAACAGCACCATAAATCACTAAAGCAACCGCCAGGACAACGATTAAAACAGCAATCTTTTTTGCCTTCATAATAGCCATTATGGTTCACCTCCTCATTTGACTTTGATTAATCTATTGTTAAATACCTTATTTTTTTCATCCATCTTCTTAACGGAAGTATAGAAAAAGTACTTACCCTTCTTCAATTTCTTATCTATGGGAACATGAACAGTGATTTTCTTTGGTAAATCCTCACCGGTTTTAAAATTAATATCATGTGTTTTTCGGTAGGTCCAGGCCTTATTGTAGCCGCGATCCCTGGCAGTCACAACGATTTCCAATTGGGATACCATTTTATCCCCTTCCGGTTTGAAGCTCATTTTAGCAAGATCAAAGGTAAACAGAAGGTGTGGAGCATTTTTGATTTTTTTATAACCGAAGCTGTAATTAAACAAATCTTCCATGTAGCTTAAATTTTGTTTGGCCTTGAGGAACGCCTCCTGGACCAGTGCTTGATGAGCCATAACCGAAGGCATGGGAACATAAAGTACCCGTAAGTCGCCGTCACCGTACACATCGACGAAAACCAGGAATACTTCTTCATAATGCCATACCACGTATGGTCTGCGATCATAAATATCTCCAATCGGGTACTCGGAGACATGCCGGGGAGGTCCCAGCAGGATGTAGGTTTTCCCTCTGTCGGTCAACCACCCCTCCAGACCAACGGTAAACTTCCGGTTCGCATCATCGATACGTTGGAAATACTCTTCTTTGAATTCATTCTCCAGGGTTTCGCTGTTGGGATCACGAGCTTCCCAGAATTGTTTGATGAACTCCTCCCGCTTATCATCCGGCAGGTTCTTAAAGAATTTTTTCTCATCTTTGCTGATGATGTACCTGACTTTGGAGAGAAATTCTGCGCTCTCAGATGACATCTTTTGCTTTGCCAATATCAACGCAGAATCAAAAGCAAAAACCAACAACAAGGCCCCGGTAATAAGGGCTGACACTAAATTTTTATTTTTTTTGATTTGATTTTTAATTTTCATTTTTTTAACCCCTTTAGTGCTTTTTTTACTTTCTCCTGTTTCGGGTCAACTTTTAAAGATTGCTCCCATGCCCGTTTCGCTTCTTGTATTTCTCCCATATGGTAATAGCAAGAAGCCAGGCAGTTGAGAACATCCACATTTAACCCATGATAAATAATGAGCCTCCTGAAATATTTAACTGCTTCCGCGTACTTCCCCAGTTTCTGATTGGCATTGCCCAGCATAAAATACATCTGGAAATCCGGTTTTTCCGGGTCGGCAAAAGGCGCCAAAAGAGGCCCCACTTTAGCGTAATTGTCGAGATCAAGATACACTTGAGCAAGCCCCAGGGCAAATTGTTTTATATTGGGGTTGAGATTGTGGGCCTTTTGCATCAACTTCAATGCCAGGGGAAGCTTATTGGTATTCATGTACTGGCTTCCCAGGATAAAGGCAGTTATGGCCCCACGATTCAGGGCGGAATATTTTGAAAAGGTCTGCGGCCTGGCAATATTACTTAACGGCGTAACCACAAACCTCCTGCTCTGGCTGGCCAGGGTGGTGCCGGCTTCATCCTCCACTGATATCACCAGGTTATAATAATCAGAGGGAAAATCCTTTAATGGTATTTCCATGATAAAGTCGGTATCATTTCCCGGGAATTCCGACAAGGCCCGGGAAATCTCCCGCTGGAAATCTCGTTCCCCTTGAATCTCCAGTTTAACGTTACCGGTGTTTCTCAATTGGCCGGACATGCCGTACAGTTGGAAAAAGAGATTCAATTGATCGCCGCGGTTGAATCTATTCTCAGGGTCTACCAGGAAATGCCCTTTGGGCGTTCCAAAAGGAGCTGCAGCCTGGGATGGGGCCGGTAAATCCTTCCCCTTGACATCATAAGCCAATAAAGGGGTGGAGAGGGAAAGTTTGCTGGCAGCCGGTTGGGGAACCGATATATTGGTCTCATATGCGGTAAATTCTTTGGAATTGGTATTTTTTACCAAAATGGATAACCTGTAATCCCCCGGGATAACTGGAAATTGATCCGTAATGGCAAAGGAACTCTTTTGAATCCGCTGAAATTGCCGGGCATCCAATTTCACATTAAAGGTTTTTTCATACTGGTAGATGGTCTTGCCGGCAGGGTCGGTTAAGTGCCCGTACAATTCTATATTGGCATAGTAAAAATCGTCAAATTGGTCAACGGTTAACTTTTTGAACTCGATCATATAGTTAAAAAAGTGATTGCCGTCTCTATCTTTAATCAATTGGGATAAGCTTTTACTCAGTATATAATTGACAGAATATTCAACCTCTACCATGCCTTTATATCTCAGGAACTTCCTGGCGTAGAGGTCTTCTACCTGTTTCCTTGGGGAGGCTTCGATATTTCGCAGCAGGAATTCGGAAGACATGGATGGGCGGCCGGGTGAGATATCCTCTCCAGGCACCAGGGAAATGGTGGTGCGTGCCAGGAAGGAATCAAGCTCATATATTTGTTCATAGGCTTTGAGGTAGTCGTCGGGTTTTCCATCGAAACCGATTACTAATTTCATGGGCCCATCGGCAAGGGGTGAATAAAGGACATAGTCACCGATGTTGTATTTGTCGTAGAAAACCACATTAAAGGCAGGTGGTAAACCGTGGCGCGGCGCTTGTTGGTAGTGCCACACTTCGGTGGGATAAATCTTGGTGTAGGTGTCGAATTTCTGGATAGCCAACGGGGGACCAAGGATAATATAGACCTTGCCCCGGTCGGTCTTCCACCCTTCTCTCCTGCCACCGCGTCCATAGAGCACCTCAACCCGACGAAGCCGGCGGTAATGCTCCTGTTTGTACTCATTCTCAGGGGTGCCTTCTGTGGGGTCCCTGTGCTTCCAGAAGGCATTAAGGAAAATATCCCGCTCCCTGTCGGTTGTTAACTTGAGAAAAACCTCTTTCTCAGTTTTGGTGATGATGTACTGGACCTCGTTCAACCAGCGTTTATACTTATCGGAGAGGAGATCTACAGGCTTTTTGGATTTCTTTTTCGCCTCCAATGGTTGGAACCACACCATAATCACCACCAATAGGAGTACCATTAAAATAAGTCCTACAGTCTTCTTCATTTGACGGCTCCTTATTTTTTTGTTTTAAGTCTTTTTATTTTATCATATATTAATTAATATTGCCAAGATAAATTTTATCTCAACAGCAATTATAATTTTGGAATGATGGAAATGCACAACAGGATTCAAAATATTGGTCAGAAATCCATTTTCTTGAATTTCCAAAACCATTTTGGTGCAATTTACCGCTATACCTGGACTTCTATTTTGGAAATAAAATTGCTGGTTTTGTTTTGTATCAAAACGCACAAAACTTTAGGAGGTTAATCATTTATGCTTAAAAAGAATCTCTTTTTAACAGTATGTTTAGGGCTGCTGCTGCTGTCCACCTACGGATTGGCTATTGAACAATATGGTATCCTTTCCGGTACGGTTGTGGATGAAAGCGGCGTTGGATTACCCGGTGTTGAAGTCATGGTGGAAGGCCCCGCATTGATGGGAACCAGGACCACCATTACCAACAACACTGGGTTCTTCAGGATAGCCCAGTTGAATGTGGGTCCGAAGTACCAGGCGACGTTCACGTTGAAAGGCTTTAAAAAAGTCATTAAGAAGGACATCCGCATTGAGCTGGCAAAAGAAAGCTCCATCAATGTGATGATGAAGTTCGGTGAGATTACCGAACATGTCGTTGTAACCGGTGAAATTCCCATTGTTGACCCCAAATCCAGCACCAACCAACTCAACATTTCCAAAGAAATTGTTGAAACCCTGGCCAATGACCGTCAGTACCAGACCATCATGGAAATGATGCCCGGAGCCGTTCACGGTAACAACCCGGCAATGATGGGTGCATCCGGGTCAGACAACATTTACCAGTTCGATGGTATGGAGTCTACCGACCCATTGACCAAGACCTGGTCAACCGCCATGAACTTCGACAATTTCGAGGAAATGCAGGTTGTGGCCCAGGGTGCCCCGGCCGAATACGGACGTGGAACCGGTGCGGTGATCAATGTTGTCACCAAATCCGGGAGTAACCGTCTGCACGGGACCGCCAGGGTAAGTATCAGTAAAGTAGACTGGAACGCCGAACCCAAAGCGGTCAACACCAACTACTCCGATGCCACCCACTACCTCAACGAGACCCGGCCTTCCCTTAACCTGGGTGGTCCCATCATCAAAGACCACATCTGGTTCTTTGGCTCCTGGGAACGCAGGAATAAGTGGAAACCCGCCACATGGTACATGAATCCCACCGAGGGACTTAACCGCACCCCCAGTGGGAAAGGCAAGGGGTATTATCAAGGTCATTATGCCTCTGCCAAATTAACCATGAGGGTGGGGACGTTTTCACTGATGGGAATGTGGAGCGAAGACCCTATCACCATGCCTGAATATTACAAGTATGTGAACAACTCCTCTTACGCAGATGCCAATGACCTGGTAAAGACCCAGGGAGGCTGGAACTTTAACTCGGAAGCCACCACCACCCTTGGCGCCAATACTTACATTGTGGCCCGTTTTTCCATGAAGAGAAATGCCCTGGACCTCCAATCCTTTACGCAAACAGGCATCAGGTACCGGCAGACCGGTTATTATTGGGGTGCCGGTGCATACGACTACAAGACCGACCGGAATCACGACCAGTACCTGGTCAACCTGAACCACTTTATGGATACCAGTTTCGGTTACCATGACCTGAAAATCGGTTTCGAGTACTATGACATTGACATCCTCGGTGCCATCAACTACTCCTATCCCGGCGGCGAATACATCCGCTACAACCAATATGGCCAGGGCATGTATCGTTGGGTCTTAGAGACTGACGTCCCCAAACGAGTGGGCAAATCCAACAAGATGACGACCCTTTTCCTCCAGGACAAATGGGAAGTGACCAAGGGATTGACTTTGAACCTGGGTTTCCGTTTTGAGGGTGGTAAATGGAATAACCATGGCGGCGATGAAATCGTCAAGTGGAACATGATGGACATGTTTGCGCCGCGTCTTGGTGTGGCTTACAGCTTTGGCAAGAACAAATTCCACGCCAACTGGGGCAGGTACTATGACCTCTACGGTTGGTGGGTGGTGGACAACTTCCAGCCACCTGACTTTGTCAGGTATTACGATGTCTACTATGGTGAGCACTACGGTTTACCCACCTGGACTTATTGGGGAACCTATGTTTGGACTGGCGCGGGTGACACCTCCACCAAAGATGATGACCTGAAACCCCAGTATATGGATGAGTTTGGCATCGGTTACGAACGGATTCTCACCAACAAGCTGTCCATCGGTATCAGCTACATGCACCGTGCCTGGAAGCAAAAGATCGAGGACTATGATCCGGATGGTGACGGCGCCTGGCACTTTGCCAATGAGGAAGACTTCCATACCACGGAGACAAGCTGGGGCAAGACCTTCAAGAAGTATGATGCTGTGATCGTCACCATGAAGAAGAACCTTGGTGACGACAAGTTCCAGTTCCTGGCTTCCTATACCTGGTCCAAACTGAGAGGTTTCGCTGGCAGCGATGCTGAAGGCACCTACGGAGATGATCCCTACCAGGTCGTCAATTCTTTGGGATACCTGGGCAATGATGTGCGTCATATGGTCAGGTTCTACGGCAGTTTCATCCTGCCCTGGGACATCAACTTTGGTGTCAACCTCTACTGGTTCAGCGGTTATCCCTACACCGAATACCTTAGTATGCTCTGGGACGACGGTGGGGCTACCTATCACAGCGGAAATTATTACACCTATTATGTCGATCCGCGGGGTGAATCCGGACGTTATCCGGCTGAATGGAGACTGGATCTCCGGGTTGAGAAGAAATTCAGGATCAAAAAGCTCTTCACCGTCTCCGTGTATGCTGACATCTTCAACATCCTGAATCAGCAGAATGAGCTTTCCAAGTCCAACTGGCTCGGCGAAGCCGAACTGATCGGGGCTATAGGTTCCGACGATTACGTAATCACATATAACAACCCCAGCTACGGTATATTCTCATCCTGGTTCGCGCCGACGTCGATCTTTATCGGAGCCAAAGTCGAGTGGTAAGTGGTTAAGATTAGGAGAAGCCTCTAATTAACTTAGAGCAACGGAAGAATAAAAAAGGGCATCCCCTGTCCGGGGATGCCTTTTTTTTTGCCTATTTTGATTGAAGTCCTGAAGAGAAAAGTTCTCGTCCCAACTCAAACAAAATGGATTTCTTTTCTGGAAAGTCATCAGGTATAATTTTCTTAAACTTATCAGCTCTATTTGATATATAAAATATCTTCCCCAATTCTTTTAAACTAACAGTATTTTTGTTTTTCAATGCCTTATCTACCATTATCTCCAATTTGAAATATATTTCGTCTTCTCTTCTCTCCAATATGTTCATTATATTAAAAAACAAAAATGGATCATATTCTAGAAGTAGATTTTCAGAAATATCCCCATTTTCAAATAGCTTTTTTATTTCCTCCCTTTTCCCTATCTTAGATAGTACTAACAATGCTTTAATCACTAGAGAAGGATTCTTTACAATAGGCTTATAATAGTCTTCAAGAAATCTACACGCATCTTCATAATCATCCTTTTCAATCAGAATGTTAAAAATTTTCTCAATAATTAGATTCTGATTTTTAACTTGGTCTATAAGCCTAAAATAATGTCTTAATGCCTTCTCATATATTCCCTTTGCATTGTATGCATCTGCTAACTTTAAATCTACCTCAATTCTTCTACTCAGATTTGATTTTAAATATGCCTCAACTATATCGAGGTGACTTTCATCAATATCCTTAAAAGATGTCTTCTTAAAAATTTCAATGAACTTTAGATACATTCTGTTACTGAGCTTCTTTGATATTTCCCATAAATCAGCGAAGGCTTCCATAATCTTCTCCTTCTCCGCTTTATGAGACATATAGAAATCAATAAGCTTTTCAAAAGTTTTAGAGTGTGGATATACATTTGATAGAGTTTCCAATTCTTCTTGGATTTTAATCATTTCTTCAGATGGCTTTTCGGCAACTGCTATGCTTTTCTCTATGCGTTCAATTTTCAATTCAATAATTTTTTCCAGCAAATTTTTAGAGAAAACCTTGAGATAATCTTTAGCTAATGGGATTTCTTTAATATTTAATTTGTTTAATCTTAAAGATTCTGATAACTCCAACTCTCTATCAGAATGAAGGACATAAATTTCGGAAACATATAACTGTTCATTTAAATTTTCCGTATTTTCATTTAAAAAATTTTTTATATCTTCAATAATTCTCCTTTCATTTTTGATCTCATTGTCATTTCCAGGCGTAGGTATTCGTGTTAAAGCGAAGACTACCTCAATGGATTTTTGCCCCTTTAACCGTTTTGCCTTTTGAATACCTCTCAATATCTGACGTGAACCTTCGATATTTTCCGGATTATTGATAATCAGAAATACAACCTTATCCGGTAAAAGCGAAGTACATAAACCACTCATTTCCGTGATGCCGGTTCGTGAATCGATCAATAAAAAATCGGGTTTCAGCTCTTTTCGAATTCTTTCTTTTAATTCAAGGAAAAAAGGAATGCCTTCTCCACCCTCTTTATAAAATAGGCTGTGCCAATCAATGGAGGCAAGTTTCTGCCAATATTCAGACGAGAGTACATTCCCAGCAGGAATAAAGCTGATATCACCTTGAGACTTAGGAATATTGACTGCCTTTAATACAAATCTATCAAGGGATTTAGGAATTTTCTTCAATGAGGTAAATTCATAAATATAATCTACTAACCCCAACTTAATAGGAGTAGGGAAAAACCGTTGGAGTTTATAGTGGACACCCGGAGCCTCAAGATCAAAATCAACAACACAAATGTTCTGACCAAACCGTGAAAGATAAACAGCAATATTGGCCAATGCCAATGTACGTCCTACCCCACCTTTGTAAGAATAGAAAGTAATGGTTTCCACTTCACTCTCCTTACATTCAAACTGAGAGTAATTGCTTCCTTTTATACGTATCTTTCATTATTTCGATGATTGACTTTTTCGTATATCGCTTTTCAGCGTTGGGAAACCGATGTTTTAATACTCCTGTATCCAATATGAAATCCCTTAATTTATTCCTCTCTTCCTGGCATCGGTCTATAATGTCCAGTGCCTTATTGAACATCGTATCATTTTTTATAACTTTGTCTATCCGCATTAATGCCAGGGCAATGGCTTCGGCAGCATCTAGATTTCGCTGTGGAATAAATTCCTTCTCAGCCTTTTCAAGGTATCCCCACAATATTTCATCGGTTGCATAACGCAGTAAAGATTTTAACTCCTCCTGTTTCGGCAAGGAAATGCCCTGTTTTTCCATGGCTTCTACATATTTTTTCTTTAGAAAACTTATCGTTTCTGAAAGATTGCAAAATCCAAGATGGCATTCATGGAACATATATTTACTTATGGCGCTTGCCAGGTCTTTTTCTGACATTTCGATCAAATCACCAGATTGGTAAGGCGGCCGAAGTAAATACAATTGCTCTTCCTTTATGATAAATGCCCAACCGTCATATGGGGCAACGGCAATCATTTTAATTCTCATCGATAATCTCCAATTCTATGCTGCGCTTTTCCAATTCCGCAAACAAACGCTTTAACAATGCCAAGCGGTATTGCTCCTCCTCCGATAACTCGGAGTAAAACAACTTTAGAAGTAAATCTTTAAATATACCATTATAGTAGTTTTTGTCAATCCTCACACTCCTAATATGTGTATTTAATATATCATCACCAGTAACCCCTTCAATGTAACTTGTATCGCAGCAAATCACAGCGGCCCATCTGTCGGCTGACAATTCTTCGATTTCACTCTCATGTTTAAGAGCTGCAAGGAGGCTAACGCACTCTTTGTTTGAAACATCATGGACCAATCTGTCTACTAATATTGATTGGTTGCCAACGTAATGAATCGCACTGTCATTTTTAATAAATGCCAGCGAATTGTAACCTTCGGCGTCTTCCTTTCTTATGATCACGCAGTACCGGGCATAACAGTTTATGCCAGTTCCGCCAATGTTTAGAGCAGCATATTTAATCTTTTCACCATCAACAATGCTGGTATCAAAGACTATTCTCGATTCATAATATTTCTTTAGGTGTTTTCTTAACGCTTCTTCCAGGGAATCCTTCTTTTCAGAAATTTTAAGTTCTCCCATATCTACCAATTGATCGGCCTGATCTTCTTTAAGGGTATAAATATTTTTATATTCACCAGAAACCAAAAAATCCATCAATGCCCAATCTTTCATATTAATCGAGAGATTCCATTCCTCCTGTATTTTTTTTCTGAAATTATCCAGAAGGCCCGATTTATTTTGAGTGGAATTACTCTTAACCCGCTTGTACTCCTTTTTCAGGTAATCTGAATTCGCATCCGCCAGGCTAAAGAGATCAATCTTTCTTCTTCTTTCCATAGGACTATTCCACTTATTTTTCAACCGCTAATATAATAAGAAAAATTCCCCTTAATTGCAAGTAGAAACACCTGGAAATCTTCAATTTTTGATTTGCAGAGAACGAGTTAACGAGTTTGTTGAAAGTTCTTGCGTCTCGGGAGACGTTCTTTGTTTCTTGAAAAAGGCCAATTTCTAAATCCGGCCCAGATGGTGGGCGGAACGCAGCGGCTCAGGCAAACGAAATCCAGTACAACATTTCAATACATAATCCACGGCTGTCTCCAGGGAAATCTTATGACCACAGGAGACATAAAGCGGCGAGACATGTGCCCGGGTTCGTACCACCGCTCCGATTACCTCCCCTTTATCATAAAGATAAGCAAGCGCGCCTTTCAGCGCAGACGGCTCTTTATGGGTTCCGATAAGCCGTGACCTGGCACAACCGATGGTGGGGATGCCCGTCAAAATTCCCAGGTGAGACGCCAATCCAAACCGCTGCGGATGCGCAAAACCCTGACCATCCGCCAGCACCAGGTGGGGCTCAACCTTGAGCTTCTCCAACGCCGGGATTAATAGAGGTATTTCCCGGAACGAAAACAAACCGGGAATATAAGGAAAACCAACCTCCCCTTCCGCCACCGCCGAATCAACCATTTCCAGTCCCGGGAAACTCAACACAACAGCAGCAGCCAACGCTCGATTACTGCCTTTCCTGTAACACACATCCACCCCGGCCACTGTATCGATTAAATCGGCCCCGGGAAAACCATCCGTTAATGAAACCCGTTCTTTCAGAAACCGCTGAATTTCTATTGCTTCATCAGGCGTTACTTTCCACGGATGCAGGTTTTTGATTTTCATCGGTCAATACATTATTTGTATTAAAAGCTAAATCATACTACTATTATAACAAAAAGTGGGTGGCTTTTCAGAGAAGAAAATGCAGGCGAGAATTTTTTTTATTTTTTTGTCCTTTTTGTTGACAGAACCGTAATATTGTTCTATAATTATAGCACAATAAAACAAAAGGAGGATAAAATGAAAAAGATTATTTTTGTATTGATCCTGCTGTTATTGGTATTTTCAATGGCAATCCACGGTGAAAAAGCAGCGGTACTGACAGAGATAATGAAACCGGTGACGCTGTCGGTGGATGACACCCAATTCTACGTGACTGAAGGCGCATCCATTTATATTTACTCATTAAAAGAGTTTAAGATGCTCAAAAAATTCGGGAGAGAAGGGCAAGGGCCCCAGGAATTTCAAATCCTTCCTTATCTGCCTCTTGCAATCGATGCCAGTACTGACAAGCTTATTGCAATCAGCTTCGGAAAAATTTCTTATTTCACAAAAAAGGGAGAATTTATAAAGGAGGTGAGATCATCAGGTTTGGTTTTTTATCCTCAACCTTTTGGCGACCAATTTTTGGGAATGTCGGTAACAGCACAGGATGGTGTTCGCTACAGGACAGTCAATATCTATGACTCGAAATTAACCAAGCTAAAAGAGATATACCGGGAAAAAGATGTCTTCCAGGCGCCAGGACGGGGAACAAAAGCCATAAACAAAGCCTTTATATTCCAGGGACATGATAACAAAATTCTTCTACCTGGAAAGGATGATGCAACCATCGACGTGTTTGACAGAGATATGAAGAAACTGTTTTCTATACACCTGGATCAGAAAAAAATAAAGATAGATCAAAAATTTAAAGATCAGGTCATCCACCATGCGAAAACAAGTCCTGAGACTAAGGATTTATACCCGGTTTTAAAGCCTCTTATTTTCCCGGATTATTTCCCTGTTATTGCTGCATTTTTCGCTGATGCTGATATGATATATGTAATGACTTATAAAAAGGAAAACAGCTCCAATGAATTTTTTACCTACGACATGACCGGTAAATTTAAGAAGCATCTGATGGTTCCGATTCAATACGAGACACCGGTAAAGCCTTATCCAATAACCATCCATAAAGGAAAGCTGTATCAAATCGTGGAGAATGAAGAGGAAGAGGAATGGGAATTCCATATGTCGGAGATCAAGTAGCAAGCACAAAGTCAAGAGATAGAATATGAGGATTGTTTCCTTATTTCATCCACCAGCTTTGGGAGGGCGGTTCCGGCTTTTTCGCCCAAATAATAATCCACACTGGGAAAAGCTCTTTCAATGTTAACCTCAACAATGGCTGCCCCGTGCTGCAGCGCCAGTTCCGGTAAGGCCGCCGCGGGGTAAACATTGGCAGAGGTGCCAATCACCAGCATTACATTACATATAAGGGATTCGTTCTGGGCATTCATTAATGCATCCGGGGGAAGTTGTTCTCCAAACAGGACTGTATTTGGCTTCAAAACACCGCCGCAGCTTTCACAATAAGGCGGCGTTCCCTCCGGGACATGGGGAGCAATGTACTGCTTGCGGCATTTCAGGCAATTGATCTCACGGATGGTTCCATGAACCTCTATCACCCGTTTGCTTCCCGCTTTGGTATGCAAACCATCGATATTCTGCGTGACGACGCTTTGCAGTATCCCCATTTTCTCCAGTTCTGCCAGTGCCAGGTGGGCATTGTTGGGCTGATAACTATCATAATCGCGGATAAAATCCCCGCGAATGCTCCAATACTTCGAGGGGTCCCTCCTGAAAACTTCAATGGATGCATATACTGCCGGATCGTATTTTTCCCAGAGCCCGCCGCGGGAGCGGAACGTGGAAATACCACTCTCCGCAGATACACCAGCACCTGTCAATGCCACGCAGCGCTTGCGCTCTATCATCAATTTTGCCACATCTTCATACAACGTATCCATATCTATTTCACTGTTTATTTTTTCCCGGGTTTGTCTTCAAGTACCTGTTTTATGGCCTCAATATGGGGGCGGATTAAATCCATATCACTTTTATGAAGCCGTTTCTTTAAAAGTTGTTCCTGGCTTTTCAGTACACCTTTAGCCATCTTTATTTGCTCTATCATCTGTTTTTTCACGGCTTCAGAGAGATAAGCATTTGATTCGATTTGTTTTATTGATTTTTCAAGTTCAGGGTCTGCTTTTTTGATCTCTTTGCCGTAGACAATGCTGCTGTAACCCAGGATAATGGCTGCTGCTTTTTCAAAATAATGTTCATCCCAGCCGTGCTTTTTTAGAATTGCCAGGTACTCTGCACTTGCGGCAAGAGCCTCGGGGTATGTTATGGTACCAGCTTTGGCTTCATATTTGATACCGAAATTTTCAAAGTCCTTTTTAAGCAAAGGAAAGGTTTTAATAAAGTGTTTCACTTCTCCTTTCTTTAAAATCGGTTTCGGCGGCTCCGGGTCTTCTGCCATTGCCAACCAGGATAAAACAAACAAAACAACAACGGCTAAAATTTTGTATTTCATCACGTGTTCCTCCTTCAAATCTTTTTTGGTTGCAAGAGAGATTACTATAATGGAAAAAGGAATTTTTTTCAAGTATTTTAGCGATTAATTTTCACCACAGAGCCACAGAGGACACAGAGAGCACAGAGGAAGGGAAGAAAGAGGTTGATACCAATGGGGAATACCCTTATGAAACATGGTACGGTGTTTGACCGTGTATGAAAAGTTTTTGGAAGTCCAGAAACCTTTTTACAAAAAGGTTTCTGGCCGCCGGAGGCATTGGTGGGGTTGAAATTCTCTTTATGAAGTATTAAAATAGATGGGTAAAACATTAAACCGGGAGGTGACCATGGTTTTGTATTTGATTCAACATGGAGAAGCCAAAAGCAGTGAAGAAGACCCGGAACGGCCGCTAACCGATGCGGGCGCCGCCGATACCAAAAAAATCGCTGCCTTTTTCAAGCAATTGAAAAAGGAAATCAACGTGATCTGGCACAGCGACAAAAAACGGGCAGAACAAACCGCGGAAATACTGGCCGACGTCCTGGACGCCAAAGACCGCCTGGAAACATGGGAAGATGGCATGGCTCCCAAGGACGATATAGCCACTGTTAAAAAGAAAATAGAAAAGTCAGACCAGGATTCCATTGCCCTGGTGGGACACCTGCCTCACCTTTCCCGGTTGGCTTCCGACCTTTTAACCGGGAACCAGTACAGGGAAGTGGTCCATTTCAAAAACGCCGGTATTGTCTGTCTTTCCGATGAAAACGAATCCTGGCAACTGGAATGGATGGTGATACCGAGTTTGCTTTGAAGGTGAGAAGTTGAGAAGGTGAGAAGAGAAGAAAAAACATAAGGAGAAGTAGATAAATGAGAGTGAAATATCATAGATATACAGGATTTATCCTGGGTTTGTTTATATTGGCGGTTTTGGTTTTAGTCCCGGGCAACCTGACTGCTGAGGCCACCGGGACCGAAAAAGATCAAACCCAATCGTCTAAGACAAAAAAAACAGTAAAATCAGGGACTACAAAATACAAAGGAGAACCGGGAAATTTCGTATTCCACGAAGCGGATTTAAAACATGTACTGCTCTTTTTTGCCAAAACGTACAAATTGAATATTGTAATCGATCCTGATATTAGCGGCAAAGTCACATGCCGGTTAATCAATGTTCCCTGGGACCAGGCACTGGATTTGATACTGAAACAGCACGGACTGGCTTTAATAGAAGAGAAGAAGTCGTTCCGCACCCGTAAGCTCAAAAAAAACTGAAAAGGAAATAAATCTCAAAAAAAATCAATCAAGTATCTTTTTTCCCTTGCGGTGTGTAATATCCTAACGTATAATAAACAAGATGATAAAAAAATGCATTTTTCAATGTTTTTCAAAGATGATAAGGAGTTCAAATGTTAGTAGAAAAAAAGAGATTAATTGAATTACTAGCTCATGAAGACAATAGAGTGGTGAGAGCAGCTTCCGAAGCACTGGAAAAATTTTTTTACGGGTCCGGCGATGTGATTGAACATCTTTTAAAAGCCCTTGATATCAATAAAAGTGATTTAGATGAATCACTTCTTGCCGCACGGATTAAATACTTTATCCCCACTGACAATGATTTATTGGAAATACTGCGCTTAATCATTGAATTAGAGGATAAAGCAGATGTTGCAAGTTCAAATATAAGCTGGCATTTGATGAACAGCTTGCTTGAATTTCCTTTCCAGTTATTAGAAAAGAATTACAGTTCATTTTCCTCCAACAAAGGGCTGTTGAGTATTTTTGAAATTGCCAAAAACCAGGCAGAGGTTAAAAACCTCGAACCGGCTGTCCTGTGGGAAAAATTGGAAAAAATTTGCCGGCAGTACCGCGACAAAGAAATGGAAAGAGACGACGATGAATATTGTGAACTATTGGTTAAGGCACTTTCACAAAAAGGTGAAAAAATTAAACAAAAAGTGATGATGTACCTCAGCCAGGAGGATATGAATGATTATCACCTTGAATTTTACCTGGTAAAACTGGCAGGAAAACTTAGAATAAAAGAAACGATTCCCCATCTCTTCAGGATATTAATAAACAGCGATCCCCTGGAGTTTGTATACAGCCAATCTATAGAGGCTTTGGGAAAAATCGGCACTCCTGAAGTGGTTGAAGAGATTGACTCCCTTTACCTATCACATAAGGAATTGAGAAATTCCTTCGCAGAAATTTTAAAGTATATTCCCCATGATTATTCGGAAAAATTGGCTCTCAAACTTCTAGGAAAAGAAAATGATACAGAAGCAAAAACCTTTCTTGCCGGGGCACTTTGTGATATCTTTTCTATAAATAGCGGTGAGCTAATTATAGATATCATCCGAAAAAAGCAATACGAGCCTTCTATTATGGAGTTACCGGATTACCTTATCCCGGTCTATGCATATCACAACAAAACCATCGACAACCTGGCTGAGTTAGAGAGGGAAGACAAGGAATTTAGGGATGAACATTATCATACTCATCATCCGATATTTAAAATAGCAAAACAGGTTAAACCTTCGGAAGATGACGATGCAATAGAAGACGAAGAATCTGAGCCTTTTGACATTGACATGGAAGATAATCAAAGAGGGACAAAAAAACTGCCGATGAGCCGAATTCCTTCAAAGAAGAGGTATAAGAAAAAGAAGAAAAAAGGGTAATTAAGAATTAAGTGCATACTCCACGGCTGCTTCCGCATGAATACGGGTGGTATCAAACAACGGGATGTTTCCTTCTTTTTCATGAACCAGCAGCGGGATTTCCGTACACCCCAGGATAATACCTTCAGCTCCCTCCTCCACCAGCCGGTTGATAATCTCCCAGTATAGCTTATTCGAGGATTCCCTGATTTCTCCGATGGATAACTCATCCACTATGATCCGGTGAATCGTCTTTATCTCTTCCCTGGAAGGAATCATAACCTTTAATCGATGCTTTTGCCTTAACCGTTCCTTGTAAAAATCTTGTTCCATGGTGAAACGGGTACCCAGAAGTCCGATAGTATGAATCCCCCTGGCCTTGATTTGCTCTGCCACGGCATCGATGATGTTCAAAATAGGGATTTGAATTTGTTTTTGTATCTCATCCGCCAATTTGTGCATGGTATTGGTACAGAGCACCAGGAAATGAGCACCTGCTTTCTCAACATTTCGGGCTTCCGCTGCCAAAATTTCAAGTATCATATCCCATTTTCCCTGTTCCATCAACACCTCGATCCCGGCAAAATCTACAGATACCATGACACTGGGTGCCGAATGGATGCCCCCCAGTTTTTCCCGGGTGACTTCATTAATAATCCGGTAATACTCGCAAGACGACTCACACGTCATTCCTCCAAGCAACCCGATAGTCTTCATGATCATCCTCCTTCCCTTAAGCATACATTAATTTCAAGTTTTTGTAAACCAGGGACTCTTTTGCCACCTTGATAAAAAAGGTATATTGTGGTAATAATATAATATGAAACAAAAACAAATAAACCCAATCATCCTTATTATTGTATTTTTTCTTATGGCTTTAATCCCCCAATCTTTTTATGGGGAAAACCCGGAAAATGACCCCGTGTTCCAACACCTTCAGACCATCGATAAAGGGATCAACCCGGAACCTGCTTGGACCCTGGATTTAGGCAAAGGCCGCTCCCCCCGTGATTACAGACCGGGGAGAAGTATCAAACATGAGGAATTTACCCTGAAGACTTCCATCAAGGGAGTTACGAATTTTTGCGGGGTGCGGGTGCTGAATACCCCCATGGAGATGCACCTCAAACTCTACTCCAAAGGGCTTTCTGAAGTTGAGCTGTGGGTGGGTGAGAAAAAAGTGGATGCCTTTTTCATCGACGGTTCCTCCGGGACCGGAAAAAACCTGGAGCGAAGAATAGGTATCATACCATCCACTTCTCCTAACCAGTACCGGGTGGAGATAAAAGTAAACAACAAAGGCTTCAAACCCTTGCGCACAAAATTCTGGCCCCCACGGAGTAAAGAACTAAAGGAAAGAGATATCCAATTTACCATCAAGGAAGCAGCGGTTGTTTTCCCGGCAGCGGCAGACACCCAAAACCGGTTAAATGACTGGCTGCTTTCCATGAAAATCGCCCATGCATTATTAAATCCTGATTTTAAACGGTACACATTTATTGGAGCGCCTTTCAAAATCGAGGACCAACGAGAAACCCCGAAAACACGGTTAGCAAAATTAAACAAACTATTGGAACGGGTGGTAATGGAAATTCAGCCGCAGATGCTGAACACCAATCAACCCATGAACCTATTATCAGCGATCCGGGAATCTTACCGTATTTCCGAACCTTTGAAAACCTTTGCCAAAGAGTTCAAGGTTCACCTGATCGGCAATGCCCATATCGACATTGCCTGGCTCTGGCGGATGCGGGAAACCGTTATGGTAGCCCGCAACACCTATGATACCGTACTCGATAACATGAAAGAATACCCGGAACTCCATTACGCCCAGAGCCAGGCACTGACTTATGAATGGATGGAAAAACACTATCCTGAAATTTTTGAACGCATCAAACAAAAAGTCCGGGAAGGCAAATGGGAAATTGTCGGCGGTATGTGGGTGGAGCCGGACTGCAACCTGATCTCTGGTGAAAGCTGGGTACGCCAACTGCTTTACGGTAAACGCTATTTTAAAGAAAAATTCCACCTGGATGTAGATACCGGTTGGAACCCGGATTCTTTTGGTTACAACTGGAACATGCCCCAGATTTATAAAAAAAGCGGGATCAAACGGTTTATCACCCAGAAAATCTGGTGGAACGATACCACGGTATTTCCTCATTTTATCTTTTGGTGGCAGGGAGTAGACGGCACCCGGTTGTTAACCTATTTCCCACCCATAGGCTATACGGCACAGATCAAGCTGCCCAAGGATATTGTCAATATTACCAGGTACGAAGCCACCACCGGTTACAAAAAAACGCTGGTGCTGTATGGGCTGGGTGACCACGGCGGCGGTCCCAACCGGGAGATTCTCAACCGGGTCAGGAAATATAAAAAACTCCCCATTGCACCCGAATTTATTCATTCCAAGTCCATTGATTTTCTCAAAAACCTGGGAACCGACTTAAAAGATAACATACCGGTATGGAAAGATGAATTGTACCTGGAATACCACCGGGGCACTTACACCACCCAGGCCAAAATAAAAAAGAATAACCGCCAATGCGAATCGCTTCTTTCCTCTGCGGGAAAAATAGCGTCCACTGCGTTTATGATCGAGCCTATCTACCCGCAGAAAGAATTGGAAACCGCCTGGAAAATAGTGCTGACGAACCAGTTCCACGATATCCTGCCGGGTTCTTCCATTACCCCTGTCTTTCGCGACGCGTTGGAAGATTATAAGAAGGCAAAAAATAAGATAAAAAACGTCATTGCCGGTTCCTTGAAGAAAATCATCGCAAACGTGGATACCTCCAGGGTCGAAGGCATCCCCCTGGTGGTTTTTAATTCCCTTTCCTGGAAGCGGTCAGGCCTGGTTTCATTAAAAATCCCGCTGCAGAAGGACGAAACGGTTAAAGTCCTGGGGCCAAAGGGTCATGAGCTCCCGTTGGAAATCAAAAGAGACTCCACCGTCCACTTCAGCGACACCACCGAGGCCGCACTCTATTTTATTGCCAAAGACATCCCTGCCGTGGGGTACGCGGTTTTTTCCATTGTAAAAACAAAGGGCAGGGAAAACTCTAAAGAATATAAAGATATCGGCAGCCGTCGTTATCTTCAAATTGAAAACCGGTTTTTTAGACTGGAAATAAATAAGCGGAGCGGTAATATCACCAGTCTTTGGGACAAACGGCTAAAAAAGGAATTCGTGGCCAAGGGCAAAGAGGCCAATGTCCTCCAGGTATATGAAGACATGCCGGAAAGATGGGATGCCTGGAATATCGGCTATACCGGAAGGATGTGGGAAATAGACAAAGCCGAGTCCGTGGAATTAATAGAAGATTCCCCGGTGCGAAAAGTGGTAAAGGTAAAAAAGAGTTTCCTGGGGCTTGCCAAAAGCCGCTATGCGCCTACGGAGGAGTTTCCCTCTTCGTTTTTCACTCAATATATCATCCTCTACAATGACCTGGATCGAATCGATATAAAGACCGAAGCAGACTGGTGGGAAGAACATATGTTTTTAAAGGCAGCGTTTCCTGTCAGTATCAGGAACGATTATGCCACGTATGAAATTCCTTTTGCCTTGATTCAGCGGATTACCAAATCCGAAACACTGTGGGAAAAAGCGCGGTTTGAAGTACCTGGACTGCGGTGGGCAGACCTGTCCAATAAAAAGTATGGAATTTCCCTGTTAAGTGACAGCAAGTACGGGTATGATATCCATGGCAATATCATGAAGATATCTTTACTACGGTCTCCCACCTGGCCGGATCCCATGGCGGACCAGGGAAAACACACGTTTGTCTATTCTCTTTATACGCATCCTGGCGGTGTAACTGAAGGAAATACCATAAAACGAGCTCGTGAATTGAATACTCCCCTTCAGGCAGTGATAACCGATAAACACCGGGGAATCTTTCCGGGAGAATTCAGTTTTTTCAATATCGATTCAACCAGTGTTATACTGGATACGATAAAGAAGGCGGAAGATGACGATGGAATGATTCTACGTTTGTATGAATCGGCGGGAAAGGACACCCGGGCAAAAATTATTTTTTTCAAAGCGCCGAAAACGGTTTATGAAACTGATTTAATGGAAAATGCCATAAAGGAGCATCAACCGGAAGGCAAGTCCCTTTCTGTAACGTTCAAAAGATTTGAAATCAAGACACTGAAGCTCATCTTTTAAATTTGACAATTGAGCCTCTTGAAAAGATGCCTCCGGCGGCCCCAGGCCCCAATGCTGTTGAGTTAAGAAGAACACACTCTAATAAAAAGTTTTGCGGGGTCCAGGG
>JABAOF010009555.1_pt1 | contig 46122 bp, 41 predicted proteins | sample 7062171 | NCBI WGS metagenome assembly JABAOF01 (sample SAMN14538628, study PRJNA623070) | marine sediment metagenome | biome: marine biome [ENVO:00000428]; feature: marine pelagic biome [ENVO:01000023]; material: deep marine sediment [ENVO:00002113] | place: India: Gulf of Khambhat ... | reverse complement strand
GTGTCGGCAGATTTTATGAATAATTCAGGCTAAATATGATATAATTCTGTCAATGAAAAAGAAGAAAAAAGTCATATCCCCTCTATCTTCCCGAAGGCTCCGAAGAAAAAAAGGAGTAAGGTCTTCCGATATTGTTGGAGTTGTCCTCATCTTTTTTGCTATTTTTATCTTTGTCAGCTTAATCAGCTATAACCCGCAGGATCCTTCGTGGACGAATACCGGATGGGCCGATTCGCAGCCTTCTGAACCAAAAATTCACAACGCAATCGGGAAAGCAGGCGCCTATCTTTCCGATGCTTTCTTGCAGGTCTTTGGATTTGCCTCATTTCTCATTTCGTTTGCCCTTTTCTACATGAGCATTCAGTGCTTCTCTTCTAAAGAAGAAAGAAACCTCCTCATAAAATCCATGGGAAGCCTATTCCTTCTCCTTGTCTTCAGTTCTCTCCTGTTCATGCTTTTCGAGGATGTTCCCTGGAGGGGATCCGAGACTCAAGCCGGCGGTTTTATCGGGAAATTAATCTCATCCGCTCTGGTTCAAATATTCAGTCATGTTGGAACGCTGCTTGTACTCTTCGCTCTTCTCATCCTCTTTTTCATTCTGGCAACCAAGATCTCTATGTCTACAATCCTTCGTTTCCTTTCCAATCTGTTTCATTTTGTATTCAAAGAAGTCAGGATTAGAACCACTCATTATCGCAAATCCAGACTGAGAGAAAGGATGAGAAAAAAAGTCGCTGAAAAATACGCCCCTCCTGAGGAAAAGGAGACGAAAAAACCCAAGCTAAAAAAGAAGAAGAAAGAAAGAAGGAAAGAGCCAAAGCCTGAACCTGTGCTGACAAAGCCTACTGCTCCTTCTCTCCAGGAAAAGTATCTTTTTCCTGAAATGGAAAAGAAGACGGATTACAACTATCCCCCTTATACACTGCTTGACCAGGGAAAAGCATCTGAACAAATCGACAAAAACGAACTCTATGAGAAAAAACAGCGAATTGAGGAGAAACTGGCGGAATTCCGAGTCGAAGGAGAAGTCAGAGAGTATCATCCGGGGCCTGTGGTTACAACGTATGAATTCTACCCCTTTCCTGGGATTAAAATCAGCCAGGTGGCGAATCTTTCGGAAGACCTGTCCATGGCATTAGGTGCGGAGTCTGCCAGAGTTCAGAGAATGCCGGGAAAATCCTCTCTCGGCGTTGAAATCCCAAATAACAAAAGAGAAATAATTAAACTCAGGGATATCATCCAGTCAGAACAATTCACAAGTTCCCCCTCCAAGCTGACTTTTGCTTTAGGAAAAAATATTCACGGTGAGGTCACCATCACTGATCTCTCCATCATGCCTCACCTTTTGATCGCCGGTGCCACCGGAACCGGAAAAAGCGTGGCCCTCAACTGCCTCATCGCCAGTATCCTTTATAGGGCCAAACCAGAAGAAGTCAAGCTTATCCTCATCGATCCCAAAAGACTGGAATTCGCTCTTTGGGACGGAATTCCCCACCTTCTCTGTCCTGTTGTGAAAGACCCGAAGAAAGCCGGGGCAATCCTTTTTGATACCATAAAAATGATGGAAGAGCGCTATCAAAAGCTGGGTCTTTTGAGAGTGAGAAACATCGAGCAGTTTAACCACCAGGTCAAACGCACGCTGAAGGAGAGAAAAGGAAAACCTCCGGAAGATGAAAAAGAAATCCTCGAGCCTCTCCCTTATGTTGTTATCATTATCGATGAATTGGCAGAATTGATGATGGTCGGAGCCCAGGATGTGGAGTACAGCATTGCCCGCCTGGCGCAATTGGCCCGCGCTGTTGGTATCCATCTCGTGATGGCGACTCAACGCCCCTCCATAGATGTTATCACAGGGACAATCAAAAATAATTTTTCCAGCCGTATTGCTTTCCGCGTTCCCACTAAAGTCGACTCCCGAATCATCCTCGATTCATCCGGAGCGGAGAAGCTTCTCGGTTTGGGGGACATGCTTTTTATGCCTCCAAATTATCCCCGCCTTGTCAGACTGCACTGCTCTCACATTTCAGTGCCTGAAGTCACCAGGCTGGTGAAATTCGTCAAAGAGCAGGGGAGTCCCGACTTCGATGAAAAAATCGTCAAAACTCTCAAACGCAAGACAGCTGCTGGGCTTGAAGACCCCGGTGAAAAAGATGAACTCTACGAGAAAGCCCTGGAACTCATTCTCCTCACAGGACAGGCCTCCGCTTCCTACCTCCAGAGAAAATTAAAATTGGGCTACGCTCGAGCTGCCCGTATCATTGACCAGATGGAACATGAGGGAATTGTGGGTCCTTCCGAGGGAAGCAAACCAAGAGAATTCCTAGTCGATCCCCAGACCTACCTGGAAAAAATGAAGAGAGAGGAGTGAGTGTTTCCCCGGAGAAAACAAAAGAAAAAAGTCAAGAAAGCTCTCAACGACTCTAACCTGCAAAAGGCTTTAGAGAAAGCATCCACTCAACACTTCGAAAAATATAACCACACAAAAAAGGAAATTCCGTGGGAAGAGTACAAAGAAAAAGCCAGAGCCGTTCGAGAAGAATGCGTGAAGCGACTGCCTCAGCTCATCCAAAAATTCACTGAAGAAGCCGAAAAAGCCGGCTCATTCGTCTACAAGGTCTCAACACCCCAGGAAGCTCTCTCCCGGATAGAAGAAATCGTCCGCCTGAAGAAAGCCAAGCTTATCGTTAAATCCAAATCCATGGTCAGCGAAGAGATAGAGCTCAATCACTTTTTTGAGAAAAAGGATTACAGGATAATCGAAACTGACCTGGGAGAATGGATCATCCAGGTCGCGAAAGAAAAGCCCTCCCACATCACTGCGCCCGCCTTGCATAAAACCAAGGAAGAAGTCGCTGAGCTTCTCAGTCAACATCTTGGAAAGAAGGTTCCCCCTGAGCCAAAAGAAATCGTGAAGCTTGCCCGAGAAGAAATGCGTAAACACTTCTTCGAGGCGGACATAGGAATATCTGGAGCCAACTTGGCTGTGGCTGAATCCGGGACTCTTGTCATCATCAGCAACGAAGGAAACGCCCGCTTGGTCACATCTCTCCCTCCTGTCCACATCGCTCTAGTGACCACGGAAAAATTCGTGGAAACTCTGGAGCAAGCCATCACTCTCGTTAAAGCCCTCATTCCTGCCTCCTCAGGGCTCAAACTGACCTCCTACTTGTCCTTTATCACCGGCCCAAGCCGCACCACTGATATCGAGAAAGAACTGGTCATCGGAGTCCATGGGCCTCAGGAACTCCATATCATCATCCTCGACAGCGGAAGACTCAAGGTCAGCAAAGATAACGACCTCAACAAGATCCTCTACTGCCTGAAATGTGGCGGTTGCATGCTCATCTGCCCTGTGTTCAAGGCCCTGGGTGGCCATGTCTATAGGGGGCCGGTCTATCCTGGAGGAATAGGCGTTCTGCTGACCGCAATAACCCAGTCATTCAAAGAGTCCTCTTCTTTACTCGATTTCTGTGCAGACTGCAAAAAATGTGAGGAATTCTGCCCTGTGGGGATTCCCACAGGAGACCTCATCCAGAAACTCAAGAGCAAGAGGATTCCAAAGCCATGGGAAAAGACCCTCTCTCTTTTCTTTAGAGAGGAATCTCTCGCCGAGAGAATCGCAAAGGTCTTGTCCATTCTCCAAAAGCCTTTCCAGAAAAAAGGCTATTTGATGAGTCTCCCTTTTGCCTGGGGAAAGGGAAAATCCTTCCCTGTGATTAAACACCCCAAACGCGTGAAGGAAGAAATGAAGAACGGAGAAAAAGTCTACCTCTTCCAGGGGTGTATGGTGAAATTCTTCTTCCCTGAGATCCGAGATAGTGTCGTCAACAGCTTATCCCGTTTTGGTTTTCATGTGGTTTCTCCTCCGAATCAGGCCTGTTGTGGCGCGCCCAGCCTTCATCTGGGGAATGATAAAGATGTTCAGAAATTGGCTCTCAAAAACATCAAATCCTTTGAGAAAGAGAATCCGGACTACATTCTGACTGTTTGTCCGACCGGAAATTCCCTCTTGAAAAAAATCTACCCTGAGATAGAGCCCAAGTCTTCCCTCTGGGTGGATAAAGTCTTCGACTATACGGAATTCATGGTGAAAAAGGGATTCTTGCCAAAGGGAAAAAAGCCTCTCCCACTTAAGGAGCTCTATTACCATTATCCATGCCATTATGTGAATGCTCTGAAATTGAAGAACGAGCCGATAAAAATGTTGGAGTCATTGGCGTTCGATGTGAAGGAGGAGGAAGAACCCTTTACCTGCTGTGGTTTTTGTGGCGTTTTTTCTATAAAAAACCCAGAGATTTCAGCCAGTCTCTGGGAGAAAAAAAAGAAAAAAATACTGAACAGCGGAGCTGAGTACATCGCTACGGATTGCCCTGGCTGCCTTTTCCAGCTCAAAGCCAATCTTAAAGAGAAACGCTACCCCTTGAAGATTTTTCACACAGCAGAACTCTTTGATAGAGTGACGAAGCCAACCGCAAAGAAAAGGAAGCCAAATTAAAAGGGTACGGAAGAAGACACATCATTAAAGAGGGGAGAGAGAAATTCTGAAGAAAGACAAATCAGTGAACTGCGGATAGAGGAAGGGATATCCCGACATTCCGTTTAATATCCTTCCATTTTTCCAGCGGAATTGAGTGAAAAATATCTGCGAGATGGGGATCGAATTGGGTTTCCCGGCCCTTTTCTATTTCTCTCCATGCGACCTCAAAGTCTTCACCTTTCCTGTAGGGCCTATCTGAAGTAATGGCATCCAGAGTATCCGCTAGAGCAAAAATCCTCGCTCCAAGGGGAATCTCTTCTCCTCTCAGGCCAAACGGATATCCAGTCCCATCGTAGCGTTCGTGATGATACAAGACGACATCGGCTGCATTTTTCAAAAAATCGACCTCTTCTATCATCTGATAGCCCAGTAGAGGGTGTTCCATTACGACCTCTTTTTCTTCGCTGGTTAGAGGACCATCTTTTCTTAAGATGAACTCAGGTATCCCTATTTTTCCAATATCATGAAGAAGAGCACCATTTTCGAGGTCAAACAGAAAATTCTTGTCCTCGATACATAGTGCTTCCGCAAACAGAATCGCATATTTGGAGACAAGCTGGGAATGTCCCAATGTATCTTCATTCCCGTCGGTAATGGCAATCAAATAGAGTAAATTCGGATTTAAAAAAGCTTCTTTCTCCGCCCCGTTCTCTTTAAAATCAAGTTCTTGGCCCCTGAAAATCTTCCTGAAGCTCTGATCCAACCGCATGAGCACTTCTTTGGCCAGAGAAATCTTTCGCTTTTCCCAGAATCCTCTTTCCCAGAACGAAACAATGCCGCCTGTTCCCATCCCTTCACGGGAAGGAAAGGGTGGAGTATATCCGCTCTCCTCAAAAATTTCCTCTCTGACCACACTTTTGAAGTCGTCTGGATTGCCCGGAAAACCCAGTGCAAGCTCATCCGGAATTGTGGAAGCCACAGGATTGGATTTGTTATCGTTTTGGGGGAACAAAGGCTCAGAAGAACTCCGAATTTCTTTTTTCAATTCTTGGAGCGGGCTCGAAATGTTCACCAATTATCCTTTGTTTTTGGCATTGAAATTAGTCGCAATAGATTCTAAAAAATTGAAAAAAATAGACTTGCCAACTCGCCCCTTTGGGATATATAATGGATGCACTTATGGGAGAAGAAAAGCAAAAGATCCAGCTCGAAGAAATCTTTGTAAAATACAAGCCTATTGTCACTTTTCGGGTGAAAAAATCATTGGGAGCGTTTAATCCAGATAGTGAAGATGTGGCGAACGAAATCATCACCAACGTCATCGAAAAAATAAAAAAAGGGGAGTTCAGAGGAGAATCTTCGGTCGGAACATTCATCTACACCATTACCAGCCGCAGGATCATTGATTACATCAGACAAAAAAGTAAAGTCCTGAAACATGTCCCAGAGCCGGCTTCCTATCCTGCTCCCGAGGAGCAAATCGAAAACAAAGAAAGAGCGGAAATGATTGCCACAGCGATCAAAAAATTAAAACCTAAATACAGGGAGGTTTTGTACCTTTATTATTATAAAGACCTTTCAAGGGAAGAAGTGGCTCAAAAACTGGGTATTTCTCCCAGGAGAGTGAGCGAACGCGTGAATTATTCCCAAAAACTTCTAAAAAAGTTGATAAAAACGTGATTTTTTTCCATTTTTTGCGTCGTTTTACGACTAAATTTATGAAGTTAATTTGAGAGGAAAAAGCTATGAAGAACTGTAAATTCGAAGAAAACATTGACAATTATTTACTGAATCGGCTCGCCGAGGATGAAAAAAATACATTTGAAGAGCATTATTTTAACTGCCCTTCGTGTTTTGAAAAAATGGTGGAAAGGGATGAACTCGTTGCTGCCATTAAATATAAAGGCCAAGAAATATTCAAAGATGAATACGTGGCCGAAGCCGCTAAGGGAGAAACATGGTGGGAAAAAGTCACTTCTTTCCTCACTCCCAGGCAATGGACAACGGTGGCTGTTTCAGCCGCATTGATCGCAGTCATAGTGTTCGGTGTTCTCCCTATGCTTAAGCCCACCTCACCTCAGTTCTTCATTAATGATGACGCTGTGAGAGGGGGCAAAATAACACTCATATCTCCTATCTGGGAGTCAGAAACAGTCCCCTCAAAGTTCGAGTGGAAAAAGATGGGTGAAGATGTCGAATATAAAATCTACATCTATGACAACGGCAATGTGGTGTGGGATGCTGCCACAATAGAGAATTTTATCTTTCTCCCTGAAAACATTAAAAAGTCCTTGGCATCAGGGCAGAAATATTCCTGGCAGGTGAAGGCTTACTCCGCCGAAGGAACCCTGATATCTGTCTCAAGCCGGGTTGAATTCAAGATTCACAACCCCGAATAAAACCCTCCCCCCTTTTTATTCATCTCCCATTAGTTTGTTTTCAGTCTTCTTCGACTTTTTCTTCTTCTGTGTACATCCGCCCCCGGCTCTCATCCTCAAACGCAAGGCAACACATCAATCGGCCGCACAGGCCCGATATTTTTTTAGGGTTGATGACAATCTGCTGCTTTTTAGCCTTCTGGATTGTCACAGGCTCAAAATTCTTCATAAAGCTGAAACAGCAGAGTGAGCGCCCGCAGACTCCCAAACCTCCAACCATTTTGGCTTCATCCCGGACTCCCACCTGACGCATCTCAATCCGCATCTTGAACTCTTTGGCCAAGTCTTTAACCAGCTGTCTGAAGTCAATACGACCGTCCGCCGTGTAATAAAAAATTCCCTTTTTTTCGTTGAAAAAGTAACGAACCCTGACTAATTTCATCGGCAAATTTCTGCTTTTGATCCTACTCAGACAAAAATCAAAGGCCTTTTTCTCTTTTTTCCGTAACCACTTGAATTTTTTCTTGTCCTCTTCTGTGGCCAGGCGTATAACATTCACGGCATCTTTGGATGCTTTTTGATGCGCGCAGACTTGGCTAGAATCGTCTATGACCACAGCCAAATCTCCACCCAATTCTGACTCAACGATACAGAGATCTCCCCGCTTCAGCTCCTCTTTTCCCTTTTTCGCTCTGGATATTTTTCCAGAAAGTTCAGATAGAACACACACGATTTCAGGCATATTCCCATTCCTTAAAGTTGGCAAAAAATGAGCTGACGAGCAGATTGACATTGAGGTTCTTGTTCAGGCCATAGATGGCGGTATCTATCCTTTTCAGGCATTTGATCAGCCAATCCAGGCTCACCAGCTCCTCTGCCTTCCTTATTTTCTCCTCATAATCCGGATTCATCAACAGGTCAACATCACTTTTCTCTTTGAGGAGCACCAAGTCCCGGCAGAAGGACGAGAGCATCTCTAATATCTTCTCCCATTCTTCTTTAACCAGTGCTTTATAGGAAAAGGCATAACGCCTCAAAAAAAGAGCAAAATTTTCCTTGTTGATGAGAGAAAGGAACAGCATCCAGGCCTGTTCTCGTCTCTCCTGGATATCTTCCCAATCCAAACTCAAAGCCTGTTTGAGGTTTCCACGAACAAGACGAGAAATCACTCTGGCTTTTTCCTCCTCGTATCCTTTCTCTATCAGGATTTTCCGAATATTCTCTCTTGAGACTGGCGGAAAATTCAATATCTGACACCGAGACTTAATCGTCGACATGATGAGAAAGGGATTATGAGTCACAAGTATAACATAAGAAAAAAGAGGAGGTTCTTCCAGCACTTTCAACAGAGAATTTGCGGCCTCTTCTGTCATCTTCTCGACATCTGTCACGATAAAGACTCTTTTTTTTCCGACCATGGGCTTCAGGTAAGCGATCTTTCGAAGCGTCCGCATCTGTTCAATCTTTATCACGTTTGCTTCCGGCTGTATCCACATGACGTCAGGAAAATTCCGCGCATTGATCCCTCTGCAAGACGCACAGGTTTCACAGGCATCATCTCTTTTTCGCTCACAGTTAATGGCTTTGGCCAGCACAAAGGCCATCTCTTCTTTCCCAACCCCCTCAGGCCCACTAAACAGCACCGAGTTTGGAATTTTCTTTTTCTGCAGAGCTTTCCTCAGGATTTTTTTGACACGCTCATGTCCCAAGATATCTTTAAACGCCACTGGCTATTGTCCTTTATTCTTATGTTATCGGCTCAGAGTTCAAAGTGTACAGATAAGAATCACACACTTTTCACACACTCTTACTTCTTTCATCTGAGCTGTTCGATCTAGGCTCTCTCGACCAGAAATTCACCCTTCAATTGAATGCAATACCTATAAGATTGGATCCTGGACAACTTTAAGTTTTTTTGTCACCACCTCTTTCCCGTCGACAACCAGTGTCACGTTGAATTCACCAGGATCAACCGTAGGAGCAAATCGCCTCCGGGCCTGCTGTCCCTCTCTCCGTTCTGGTCTCCTCCTCAAGTTCCAGAATACTTTATGGATACCTTCTCCCGTCGTTCCATTCCTTTCTTGTATCACTGCACCTCCAAGGTCTTTAACCACGAGTTTCACGGATTTTGCTTGCTGCTTGAGATAATAATAGATATTCGCCCCGACCGGGGGATTATTCACCCGGGCGAATTCTCCGTACGTCGGGCCTCTTCTTTCGAGCATGTTCCATTTAATCGTTCTCTGTATATCAAAAAGGTAGGCTTCCTTCTCGAAAACATCTGTCTTAAACTCTTTGAACGGGAAAATGTCTGCGATGTAGATGCCCCTGCCGTAGGTCCCGATGGCTAAATCCCGTTCTCTTTTCTGGATATCCAGGTCCATGATCAACGCATCAGGCGCTGAAGAAGACATCTCTACCCATGTTTTCCCTTTATCCAGGGTGACAAAAAGGCCGTAATCAGTGGCCAGGTAGAGAACTTCCGGATTATCCGGGTCTTCTTCGATGTCCCTCACTGGATTCATCATTCCCTGGCTCAGGTCTTCCCAGGTCTTTCCGAAATCACGGGTGACAAAGATGTAGGAATTATCCTCGTTATGTGTTCTGTATCCTGAGTAAGTGACGTAGCAGGTCTCCAGGTCATGGGCAGAAGGCTCGACTTTTGTGACCCACCGGTCATAGGGAATGCGCGTGCCTTTAATTCCTCTTTTCGGATTTCCGTTCGTATCATAGAAATTCATCGTTATGTTCTTCCAGGCTTTGCCACCATCCGTGCTCAGCTGCAGGTTTCCGTCATCGGTGCCAGCCCAGTACACTCCGGGCTCAACTGGAGACTCCTGGAAGGTGTAGATTGTGGCATACTGAAGGTTTGTCAGTTTGGAAAGCTCGATCCTCTCTTTATCATTCTTTGTGAGGTCAGGGCTGATGGTCACCCAGGTATCCCTGTCCCCCCGGCTCCTGGACATATGCACATGCTGGGAGCAGACATAGACAATCCCGGGATTATGGGGAGAAAGATGAATCGGGGAATCCCACTGGTACCTTTGAGCTGGTTTTCCCGCCTCTCTTTCTTCTTGAGTGTTCCTCACCGAAAGAGAAATGATTTCACCTGTCTTCAGATTCATCCGGTTGGACCGGCCAAACTGACTTTCGAAATAGATGTATTCTGGATTCCACCAATCTCTCAGAACGTAATATCCGTCTCCGGAAGGAAGGTATGTCCAGTCCGCTGGATAAACACCATACTGATTTCGGTTCCGGGACGGACCGATCCAGCAGCCGTTATCCTGGGTGCCGCCCATGACGTTATAGGGGATTTCGTTATCGACGGAGATGTCGTAAAACTGCTGGGCACTGATCGTTTCTTTCTGGGACCAGTGTTTTCCTCCGTCCCAGGTCTCGCTGACACCGCCGTCATTCCCGTTCAGGATATGGTTGGAATTAAGCGGGTCGATCCACATGCCGCGCGTGTCCACATGACACCTATGGCGTCCTGTCCAAGGGGCGTTCCTGAATATCTTTCCGCCGTCCTTGGAAACTGCGACTCGGACTTCTACGGTGTACAGTTTTTTATCATCATTGGGATCCACGTATATTCTTCCCGCATAGCCCGCTTCAATCTGATTAACCACGCCGCTTCCTCCAATGATCTTGTATTCGGTCATCCTTGTCCACGATTCCCCCTGGTCTTCAGACCGGTAGATGACTCCCGCTTTCTCCACAGGTTCCAGCAACATCAGAGCATCCGCATAAATGAGCTGGAGGATATGCCTGTTGATGACTTGGTATCTTCCCTTTCTGTTCTCTAATTCAGTGATTTTACCCCTAACTTCTTGGAACATGGGTTGGAAGTCTTTCCTGTCTTTGTACGCTTTTCTTGCTTCTGTGTTGAATTTCCCCAGGTCAATCCCCAGTGTGTCGATCATCCCTTCATCTTTTTGTAGCTCTCCGGCCTGCTGGGCCAGTTCTTTTTCATCCTTGATTTTCTTTTCATCGAATTTCACCAGGGATTGAAGAGCCGGATTGACCTGGACCCTGTCGATATCTGTGACAGTGATCACATCATCCTTAACCTCGATTCCTTCTGAATCCGCGAAGAGCATTGTCAGGACAAAACTGTTGATCCTCCAGCAGAGCTCATTGTATTCTTTTTCTTTCTTCAAAGTTTTTTCGAACTCATCTATGCTCTCTATGATCTTTTCATTCTTCGAGAAAACCGACTTGGCTTTTCTATTCAAAGGCGCCACATCAACCCCGATTTTTTTCTGGAATTCCCTATCATTGACCAGCTCATTTAGTTTGTCTGCAAGGTCACTCTCATTTTCAAACTCAACAGGCTTAAATTTGACCATTCTCTTGATCTGAGGATGAATCTTGAAATCTTTAAATTTATTCAAATAATAACCATCCCGGAAGACTCTCCCTCTTCTGAAAAGAGCTCTTCCATCTCTTTCGTCTAAACCCAGGTTGACCACCTCATCCATCCGGACATAAACGATATTCGGGTTCTTGGGGTAGATATCGAGGCCGTTCCATCCGCTCTTAATATTCATCGGAAGCCCGTTTGTTAATTTCTTCCAGATCTTCCCGCCGTCTGTGGTCTTATACAGGTGGTTTCCTTCCTGTCTATCTATGAACGTCCATGTCCTGCGAAAAGTCTTGTAACCGGCAGCAATGACGATATTCGAATTATTCGGGTCCATCACAAAGTCCCCGACTCCTCTGTCCTTGAGGTCAAGAACCTTGGTCCAGGTTTCTCCGCCATCGACTGTCTTGTAAAGACCCCGCTGGCAGTCCATCTTGTTGTCGTAGAGCTTCCCTTCCGTAGCCACGTAGACGATATCCGGGTTTTGAGGATCGATTTCAACTCTGGGGATAAAATAACTCTGCTCCAGCCCAATATGCTTCCAGGTCTTGCCAGCGTCGGTGGATTTCCACATGCCGTTGCCGTGGGCACTGGAACGGGCATGCATCGGCTCCCCTGTTCCCGCATAAATAATGTTGGGATCGGATGGAGCCACCGCAAGATCCCCCATACTCATGAGTCCGTATTTATCGAAGATGGGTTCAAAATGTATGCCGCCATCATCTGTCTTCCAGATGCCTCCCGTGGCGGTGGCCACATAATAAGTCTGACTCTGGCCCTTAGGGACCGCAAATGAGGTGATCCTCCCGGAGAAGGTGAACGGTCCAATGTGGTGCCAACCGAACTTATCCAAGTCTTTTGTGGATACAGGTGCATCCGCAAAGAGCAGTGAATGGCCCATAATGCACAGCGCGAAAAATATGCCCAGAATCACATTCCGGTTAGATTTTGGTGTTCTCATCTTTCCTCCTTTTTAAACATTCATTGTTCCTCTTTCGAGGAATTTTTTGCCTTCTTTAAAGACTATTCTTAAAAACTTCCCAGTATGGGATTTATCCGCTTCCGCCACTTTTTCCGGGACGCCCTGAGCCACAATCCAGCCGCCTTTCTCACCGCCTTCAGGACCTAAGTCTATAATATAGTCACAATACTTGATAACATCAAGATTATGCTCGATGATGACGACTGTGTTCCCCAGGCTCACCAGTTCTGAAAGAACTTCCAGCAGCTTGTGAACATCATCAAAATGGAGTCCTGTGGTGGGCTCATCCAGAAGATAGAGGGCCTGGCCCGTATCCTTTCGACTCAGCTCTTTTGTCAGCTTTATGCGCTGCGCCTCCCCTCCTGACAGAGTGGGAGCTGGCTGACCCAGCCTGATATATCCCAATCCGACTTTCTTTAATGTTCCCAATTTTCTCTTTAGAGTCGGCTGCGCTTTAAAATATTCATACGCTTCATCTACGGTCATTTCCAGATAATCCGAGATATTCTTACCCTTGTACTGGACTGCGAGCGTCTCAGTGTTGTATCGCTTGCCTTCGCAACGGTCACAGGTGACGAAAACATCAGGCAGAAAATGCATCTCGATTTTTTTCACTCCCGCTCCCCGACATTCTTCACACCTTCCTCCGGAAAGGTTAAAGCTGAATCGACTGGCTGAATAGCCCCTTATTCTCGATTCTTGAGTTCGGGAAAAGAGCTGCCTCAAGGGAGTAAAGAGTCCCGTGTATGTGGCTGGATTGGAACGAGGTGTCCGACCGATCGGTTTCTGGTCCACAGAGACGACTTTATTTATCTGCTCGATCCCTAAGATGGCCTCATGTTTTCCAGGTTTTTGTTTCGCCCTATAGAATAAGTTCAACAGTTTTTTGTAGAGTATGTCGTAGACGAGTGTACTCTTCCCGGAACCAGAAACCCCGGTCACAGCAGTCATAACAGAAAGAGGAATCCGGACATCAATATTTTTCAAGTTGTGCTCTGTGGCTTTCTTAACCTCAAGCCATCCGGATGGCTTCTTCCGCTTCGAGGGAACAGGAATGCTTTTTTCCTCCCTGAGGTATTGAGAGGTCAATGAATCCGGAGAAGACAGCACAAGGTTTAAATTTCCTTCGGTCACCTTGAATCCACCCCCTTCTCCGGCACCCGGCCCCAGATCCAGTATGAAATCAGCGGAACGGATAGTCTGTTCATCGTGCTCGACGACGATCACTGAATTCCCCAAGTCTCTTATATCTTTCAGGAGAGAGATCAAACGCCGGTTATCTCTCTGATGAAGACCGATTGTGGGCTCATCCAGAACATAGAGTATCCCTCTCAACCGGGAACTGACCTGGGCGGCTAAACGGATACGCCTCGCTTCTCCCCCGGAAAGGGATGCGGTCGTCCGGGAGAGTTGGATGTAAGGCATCCCCAATTCGACCATGACTTTAAGGCGGGATAGAATCTCTTTGTTTATTCTCGAAGCAATCAGCTCTTCAGATGCGGAAAACTCGAAAGAAGAGATCTCCTCCATCAATTTCCCGACAGGAAGCGAACTGAGCTCATAGATATTCCTTCCTCCAACTTTCACGGCAAGGCTTTCCTTTTTCAACCGACTGCCGTCACACACAGGGCAAACCTCCTCTGTCAGCTCCACTTCACCCCATTCATCCAGGACTGTCTGAAGGCCAAGGCCATGGCATCGCGGGCACGCTCCGTAAGGACTGTTAAAAGAAAAATTCCTGGGCTCTAGCTCTGGAAGACTGATTTCACAGTACGGGCAGAGAAGGCTCAAAGAATAGTAACTTTCTCGCGCTTCACTGTTCAGCACCAGGAGGTCTCCCCCGGATATTTCCAAAGCTTTACCCACGGCTTCCTTCAGCCTTTCCCTCATAGGCTCTGAGACAGAAACCTCATCAATCAGAAGGTCAACGTTGTGTTTTTTTGTCTTTTCCAGGAGGATTTCTTCCTCGAGTTCCCTGAATTCACCATCTACACGGACACGAAGAAAACCTTTTTTTCTCAGCCTTTCAAACAAACGCTGGTATTCGCCCTTCCGTCCTTTGACCACCGGAGAAAGGAGTTTCACTTTTTCGCCGGAGAGGGATCGCGTAATTCTCTTCAAAATTTGTTGAGGAGTCTGAGAGCTGATCCGTCTCCCGCATCGAGGGCAATGAGGCGTTCCCACCCGGGCAAAAAGGAGTCGGAGGAAATCATAGACCTCGGTGACAGTCCCCACCGTGGACCGTGGATGAGATGAAATCGTCCTCTGGTCAATTGAGATGGAGGGAGAAATCCCCTCAATCGACTCCATTTCAGGTTTTTCCATTTGTTCAATATACTGGCGAGCGTAAGCGGAGAGGCACTCGATGTACCGCCTCTGGCCTTCGGCATAAAGAGTATCAAAAGCCAGTGAAGATTTACCGGATCCACTCGGCCCGGTGATAACAATCAGCTTATTTCGTGGCAGGTTCACATCCACTCTTTTGAGATTGTGTTGAGCGGCCTTTTTAACGCGAATCTCTTTCAACATGACGTCTCATTTTAGCAGGTAAGGGGTCGCATCTCAACATTCGACATTTATTAATGCAAATTATGGCTCAGGGCTCGCTTTTCTTTATTCCAGGGTCAGGCCTTGGGCTATTAGTTTTTTGGGGTCAGGCTTTATCTGGATGGATGAATATAAGCAAGATTTCAGTTTAACAGGCTCCAATATTGGCAAAGCCTGATCCCGATTTAATAGCCCTAGGCCTAATCACTATTTTAACGTCAAGGCCTGACTCCAACTTTAAGAAATGTCGAGCCCTTGCCCCATTTTTCGTTGACCCCTTCCCTCTAAAAAATATAATATAGGGAGGAATACTGGACAATCCGGATAGAAAACGCATGCCAAAAGAGGAAAACCTAACCAAATCCCTGGAAATCCTGAAAGAAATCGGCGTTAAAACTGACTCTATCCAAGCCATAAAGCATCTTCCAGCCCAGGAAGGGCAGTACCGTGAGTATCCTCCGGATGTCCATCCAGCACTGGCTGAAGCCTTCCAGGAGAAGGGATTTTCTCAGCTCTATTCCCATCAGCAGAGTAGCTGGCAACTGCTCAAAAAAGGAAAAAACATCGTGGTTGTCACTCCCACCGCTTCCGGAAAAACGCTCTGCTATAACCTTCCGGTCCTGGATGCCATCCTGCAGAACCCCTCAGCGCGGGCGATTTATCTCTTTCCCACCAAAGCTCTTTCCCAAGATCAAAGAGCTGAACTCGATGAAACAATCAAGCTTCTCCCAGAAGAAATCAGGATCTTCACCTATGATGGCGATACGCCTCAGGATGCCCGGAAAGCCATAAGAGCCCGAGGACACATCATCTTGACGAACCCCGATATGCTGCACACAGGGATCCTTCCCCATCACACAAAATGGATCAAACTCTTCGAAAACTTAAAGTACATCGTCATCGATGAACTTCACAACTACCGCGGCATCTTCGGCAGTCATCTGGCTAACGTTCTGCGCCGATTGAAGAGAATCGCTCAGTTTTACGGCTCTCAGCCTCAATTCATCCTCTGCACAGCCACCATCGCTAATCCCCTGGAAATGGCAGAGAGGATGACCGAAGAATCCGTCTCTCTTGTGGATAATAACGGAGCCCCTCGAGGAGAAAAATACTTTATCTTCTACAATCCTCCTGTGGTCAATAAATACCTGGGAATCCGCCGCTCCTATGTCAATGAATCCAGACGCGTCTCCTCTCTTTTCATCAAAAACGACCTCCAAACCATCGTTTTTGCTCCGAGCCGCCTTATCACCGAGGTGCTGGTGACTTATCTCAAAGAGGATATCGAAAAAACAGTCAAGGACGAGGGCTTGATCCGCGGTTACAGGGGTGGTTATCTCCCTTTGAAAAGAAGAGAAATCGAGAAAGAGCTGAGAGAAGGAAAAATCAAGGGTGTTGTCTCCACCAATGCTCTGGAGTTGGGCATCGATATCGGCAGCCTGGATATCGCTGTGCTCGCCAGTTATCCCGGCACGATTTCCAGCACCTGGCAGAGAGCCGGCCGGGCTGGCCGGAAAACAGGAAAATCCGCAGCCATCCTGGTGGCTTCCAGTTCTCCCCTAGACCAATTCATCGTCAATTATCCGGATTATTTTTTCTCAAAAAATCCAGAGAAGGCATTGATCAATCCTGATAATCTCTCCATCCTTGTCAGCCATATCGAATGTGCGGCGTTTGAGCTTCCTTTTCAGGATAAAGAAAAATTCGGCCGGGTAAAAATCGATGATATTCTCAAATTCCTGGAGGAGGAGAACCTTGTTCATCATTCGAAAGATAAATGGTTCTGGACATCAGATGCTTACCCCGCAGACGGAGTCAGCCTGAGAAGTATCAGCTCAGACAATTTCGTCGTCGTGGACACGAGTAAAAAATCGAAAGCCGTGGCCGAAGTCGATTTTTCGTCCGCACTCACCACACTTCACCCGAAAGCCATCTACATGTGCGAGGGTGAACAGTATTTTGTGGAAAAGCTCGACTACGACCAGAGAAAAGCTTACGTCAAAAAAACCGACGTCGATTATTTCACAGACGCCATTGACTACACCAAAATCAAAATCCTCGATGTCTTCGATAAAAACACACTTAAAAAATGTTCCATTTCTCATGGAGAAGTCCATGTGGCCACACAGGTTGTCGGTTTCAAGAAAATCAAATTCCACACATCAGAAAACGTAGGAGCAGGAGACCTCAGTCTTCCTCAAAACGAGATGCACACAACATCTTACTGGCTGACCATTCCCGCGGCGACTTTTCAGACTTTGCCTTTCTCCTCAGAACAAAAGATAAACGGCCTGTACGGGCTGGCTTATCTCCTCCACCATGTCTCGCCCCTGTTCATGATGTGCGACCTTCATGATGTCGGGGTATCCATCGGTGACAACTCCACAGGGAAGTCTGTCCCCCCCCGAGACATTCGCTTGAAAATCTCCCCGGAAGAGAGTCTGCAGGATTTCTCCGATGTCGCTTTTGAGCCGAATATCTTTATTTATGACAACTTCCCGGGAGGAATAGGATTGAGCCCTTCTCTGTTTGACCTTGAAAAAAGGCTTCTCGAACACGCCCAGAAGACAATACACGCCTGCCCCTGTCAAGAAGGATGCCCTTCGTGTGTCGGCCCGACCAAAGAGAGCGGCAGACAATCCAAGCAGGTGGCACAGGAAATCCTGAACAGCCTTCTAGGAACAGGGTAAAAAGCCAAAAGGGGCAAAAACCAAACAAAGGTCTGAATCCCAGTTTTTATTCTTTATCATTCGACTATCGAAACGACAGAGAAATTGCAGGAGCGACATCGGAGGATTTAGCCTTCTTAATCTCCTTGGAGGGGGAATAGCTTCGCTTTCCCCCTTCCACGCTCGCTTGCTCTCTCGCGCTCGCTGCTTCCCCTTCTCGGACTCTTTAAAGCGTCCTGCAACCAAGGGGGCATCCCCCCTTGAATCCTCCCAACATCGTTTCTCCACAACGATGTTATCCATCGAGGGAAGCCGATGGAATCGGCCGCCGAGTATGTTTGAGAAAGCTCAAGCCAGTGGATTCCGAAAACACGCCACTTTTGCCCCAGCGAAATCAGTACTTCTCTCTTGCGAAGGCTTTTGGGTGGAAAAAACCGTTTGAAGGCGGAGCGGGCACGGTTCCTCTCCACAGGAGAGGAGAGCGGAGCCTGAAACCGAGCATCTTTTTCCTCGCTGGGGAAAAAGACGCGTGTTTTTGAATCCAAAAGCCGGAGCATACGGTTTTCTCACCCACTGCCTTTCGCTCATCTGCTGAAAGGATGATGAGAGAATGGCGTTAAAAATCCGACTGGAGTGAAGCGATTTCCCTGTCGTTTTAATGCATCAAATCACTCACGCAATATAAAGAACTACTAATGATTACAACGGCACAGAGTGAGGCGTAAGAATTTTTAAAGAGAGTTTATCTTGGCGAGTGCCTTTTCCTCTCCCATGATGACCAAAATATCGCTGTCCTTGATGACAAAATCTGCCAGAGGGACAAAAGTCGTTTGTTCAGGAATAATCTCTTTGATGGCTAAAACCTGAATCCCGTATTTATTTCTTAAATCAAGATCTCTCAAGGACTTGCCTATAAATTTTTCCGGCGGTGCAATCTCCTGGATTCCGATACCGGAGGTCAGAGGCAGGTACTCCAGTATATTGGGGCAGCTCAATTTGAGGGCCGTTCTGACCGCCATATCCTTCTCTGGATAAATGACTTCAGTGGCTCCCACCGCATCTAATATCTTGGCATGGTCCTCGGTCAAGGCTTTGGCCACTATTCGCTGAGCGTTCATCTCATGCAGGTAAAGCACGGTGAGGATAGACGCTTCCATTTCCGGACCCAGGCTGACGATGACCACATCCATATCTTGAATCCCCAGAGCCTGGAGGTTCTCCTTATCTGCGGCATCCATATGCACCGCATGAGAGACAACGGCCTTGACTTCCTCAATCTTTTCTTTATCCACATCCACTGCCAGCACCTCATTCTTCTTCTCATACAGAGTTTTGGCCACGTTAAAGCCGAAACTCCCGAGACCGATGACTGCAAATTTCATGATCAAAACTCCTTCACTGATTCTATCCTATCATCACGCTTTCTTCAACATACTCGTATTTCCCGAAGGCCCTCTGGCGGCTGAATGCATACAACAGAGTCAAAGGCCCAATCCTCCCGATGTACATAGTCAGGATCACCACAACCTTTCCAAAAGAGCTGAGTTTCGGAGTCAACCCCAGAGAAAGGCCGACTGTGCTGAAAGCTGAAAAAACTTCAAAAATCACATCTTTCATGCTGGCCCAGGGATGGGCGATCAAGAGGATGAATGAAGCCAGAAAAATGATGCCCACAGCCAGCGTCACGACCGTAAATGCCTTTGTGATCGACGGCATGGGTAGAGTCCTTCGAAAAAGATTGACTGAATCCCTGGCCGCTATTTTCGACTTGAGGAAAGCGAATATGACTCCTGTAGTGCTGGTTTTGACACCGCCGCCTGTCGAGCCCGGAGAGGCCCCGACAAACATCAGTATGATTAAGAGAAAAGCGGCAGCGAAGCTCAGTGAATTCAGGTTTATGGTGTTGAAGCCCGCGGTCCGCGGCGTTATGACTTGGAAAAGAGAGGAAAATATCTTTTCCTTTAAAGAGAACGCCTTCAGCGAATGATTCCACTCTATAGCCAGAAAAAAGATAAAAGAGAAAAAGATGAGGACAGAAGTCATTGTGAGGACCAGTTTTGTATGGAGAGAAATCTTGGACTTCCTTTTTTGAAAAAAACCCGTACAAATATCTTTCGTCTCATGAAGAACCAGAAACCCCAGGCCTCCAAAGACGATGAGCACAAAAAGGGTCACGTTTATCCACGCATCTCCTCTATAAGAGAGGAAGCTCTGGCTAAAGAGAGAGAAACCGGCGTTACAAAAAGCGGAAACAGAATGAAAAGCCGAATGAGAGAGGGCCTGAGGCCAGGGAAACTCTTTCTGCCAGCGGAGAAATAACGAAAGCGTTCCCACCGCTTCGAAGAGCAACGCATAGAGGAATATACTTTTGATTAACGATTTCACATTTCTTGGTGAACGATGATGAAATCCTTCTTGAATGATGATCCTGTCCTTGATCGATATCTTTTTACCTGCGACCAGAAGGATAAGGGTCGAGAAAGTCATTATTCCCAGTCCCCCTAACTGAAACAAGGCGAGTATGACAATCTGACCGAAAGGAGTGAAATAGGTGGCTGTATCCTGGACAATAAGACCCGTCACACAAACACCCGATGTGGCCGTAAACAGAGCATCCACGAAAGAAATATGGCCTGATTTTGTGCTGAAAGGGAGGAGAAGGAGGATTGTTCCGACAAGGATAGCCGCAATAAAACTGATAGCCAGGACTTGAGCGGGCTGAAATTTTCTTTCTCCCTTAACGTCTCTTTTCATGATTCACTCAGGCTCTTGCTCCAGGATTAAAATCAAATCTATTACTTCATCAGATAATTGTCAAATGGAGCCAGACCCCAAGTTTGACTTTCCAACTGGCATATGCTACTTTTTTTCTTCGGGTAGATGAACGTTATAAATCGTATCATTGAGGCCAGTCTTGTTGTTCAACTGGTCCTTCTCATCCTTGTTTTCTTCTCGGTCTTTTCATGGGCGGTTATTTTTTTTAAAAGAAAAACAATGAAAACCGCTTCCTTTCAATCTCAAAAATTTCTCAAAGTTTTCCGCAGGAGCAGTGACTTATCCGAGGTGAACAAAGCGTCTAAAATATACCGGAACAGCCCTGTCGCGGCTCTCTTTCATGCTGGATACAAAGAGCTGGCCCACACAACCAAATCCAACAGAGGAGTTTTGACTTCAGATGGACTGGAGAGCATTAGCAGGACTCTGACAAGAGCGTCAAATCAGGAAATTTCTAAGCTGGAAAGCATGATGAATTTCCTCGCCACCACAGGAAGCGTGACTCCTTTTATCGGCCTCTTCGGGACCGTCTGGGGAATCATGGATGCCTTCTTGAATATTGAAGCCCAGAGATCAGCCAGCCTCATGACTGTCGCTCCTGGAATTGCAGAAGCCCTCATCGCCACAGCACTAGGTCTCTTTGCCGCGATTCCGGCAGTCATTGCCTACAATTACTACCTTCATCGCATAAAAGACACCATCACTGAAATAGAGGATTTCTCTCTTGAATTCTTAAGCATCGCGGAAAAACTCTATGGCTCTTAAAACATCTTCTCTTCGAAGGCGACAACTCGGAACATCTCTCTCCGAGATAAATGTCACTCCATTTGTCGATGTCATGCTCGTCCTCCTGGTCATCTTTATGGTGACAGCCCCCATGATGCAGTCAGGAATCGGAATAAACCTCCCACAGGCGGAAACAGAATCCGCTCCCGCGGAAGAAGGATTAACCCTGACTATCACCGAGGACAAATACATACACATGGAAAACTCTGTCATCAACCAATTTCTACTGGAACAGAAATTGAGGGAATACTTCTACGGGAAAGAGAAAAAAATCGTGTTTATCCGAGGGGACGAGAACCTTCCCTATGGATTTGTCATGCGTATTCTAGATATCACCAAAAAAGCCGGCATCGAACAAGTCGGCCTTGTGACAAGACCGTTGGAACCCGAAGAAAAAGAATAAAATGGCGACAATCGCAAGAAGCAATGTGGCGTTCAAGAGGGCAGTGTTCATCTCTTTAACGGCTCATTTAGCCATCTTCCTTCTCGCTGTACTTTCCCCCCGCCTTCCAAAACCCCCAAGGAAAGGAATGATCCACTATGTGAACGTCGTCTCATTCCCCGGCGGCGGAGGCCCTGGAGGTGGCGGAGGAGGAGAAGAAAACATAGCCGAAACCCCTCTGCCCAAAAGGGAGACTCTCAAAGACTTAACCACGCAACAAAAAGCTCAGCAAGAACCGGATACAACATTTAGACATCCAGTGGATAAACCAAAAAAGGAGACAAAGCCAAAAACTGAGAAAAAGGTCTCGATTCAAAAACCTCAACCCGTGACGAAAAAAGCACCTCCCGACGCAAGTGCCAAGGAAAGCTCTGGCAAGCCCCCTGGAAAAGGCTCTGGCACAGGAAGCGGTGTAAGGATCGGGGGGGGCGGCTCAGGCAGTGGCGGTTCTGGCAGCGGTTCAGGTGCAGGCACCGGATCAGCCTTTTCCTCTCAAATCGGTCTTTCCAATTTTCCCTTCACTTATTACCTTCAAAACATCATCAACAGGGTTTCGGGTAACTGGTTCACCTCTCTCGTCGATCCGGGAATCTCCGGAAATTTCATGGTGACTGTCCATTTTAAAATCCATAAAGATGGCCAGGTTTCAGATCTAAAAGTCGAAGAAACGAGCGGGATCCGGTCTCTCGATATGTCTGCACTCCGTGCGATCCAGTCATCGGCTCCTTTCCCTCCCCTGCCGAGAGCCTACGAGGATGACTATCTTGGGATATACTTAATATTCGAGCACTCCAAATGAGAAAATCTCTGGCCTTTCTCTACACAATCCTCTGTGTTTGTGGTGTAATGCTCGTCTTTCCTCAGCAGGAAGTCGTCATAAGAATTGAAGATGGCATGCCAGCCATCCCCCTGGCTCTTCCCGAATTCATCGCTCAGAGCTCCTCTCAGGAGATAATGACTTTTGGAAAGGACCTTCATCAGATCATCTCTGACGATCTCAATTACAGTCGTGTTTTTCAACTCCTGCCCAAGAGTCACTACAGTTACATAAGGGCATTGAATCCGAAAAAAATATTCTTTAGAGACTGGGAGTCCATCCAGGCGACACTTCTCCTGGTCGGCATACTTTCCGAGAGTGAAAGCAAAGACTTCCTCTTCGAGGGCAAAATTTATGATGTCAAGAGCGGACGATTCATATTTGGCAAGCGCTACCAATCAGCCAAATCCCTCCTCCGCTTAGTGGCTCACAAGATGGCGGATGAGGTCATGAAAATCTATGGAGAAAGACCCGTCTTCACTTCTAAAATCGTCTTTATATCTGACAGGGACGGAAACGATGAACTCTACATGATGGATTATGACGGCCAGAACCAGACGCGGTTGACCTTCAACAGAATCATAGACTATATGCCCGCCTGGTCTGCGGATGGGAAAAAAATCGCTTATACTTCTTACCGCGGGATTGAAGCCGGATTGTACATCTATAATCCGTATGAGGGAGCCAGAAAAGAGGTGATGACAGAGGGAACGAATTTTTCTCCGGCCTTTTCTCCCAATGGAAAAAAATTAGCTTTCTGCTCAACTAAGGAAGAGGGGAATTCAGAAATCTACGTGGCAAACAGCGACGGTACTCGTGTAAAAAGAGTGACCTTTAATAACGCTATTGACACTTCACCTTCCTGGTCGCCCAACAGCCGGGAAATTGCCTTTACCTCTGATAGAGGGGGATCTCCTCAAATCTACATCATGGATGCAGAGGGCTCCAATGTCCGGAGAGCAAGCTTTGGAGGTAGCTACCATGATGCCCCGGCTTGGTCTCCTGCAGGAGACCGGATTGCCTATGTCTCCCGTGTGGACCAAATATTCGATATATATGTTCTGAATCTCAGGACGAACAAAATCATCAAGCTAACAGAGAGCAATGCGCGCAACGAATCTCCCTCTTGGTCGCCTGACGGACGGCATATCATTTTCTCATCGAATCTCAGCGGGACGATCCAACTCTACACAATTGACTATGATGGTCTCAATCTGAAACGTCTCACTTCTCAGGGAAGCAATAAACTTCCCGATTGGTCTCGATAACAGGATCAGCGGATTCTCATCTCTACTCCTCTGGAATAGTGAGGAATTTATGCGCTCTGCCCCGAGGATAGGGGTAACGCCAGAAAAAAGTTCTTTGAGAACAGGTTGACATAGAACCTTTTTGATTGTATAAGATAAGGAGATAACAAAAGGCTCCCCTGAAAAAGCCAGGAGAGCGTAAAATTAAATCAAAGGAGTTCAAATGAAAAAAATTACTATCTATTCATTGGCTATTCTACTTGTTTTTTCATTCATGGTCACATGCAAGAAAAAAGTAGAAGAAGCGCCTCCTCCTCCGCCTCCAGAACCGGTTCAAGAAGCAGAGCCCGTGGTTGAGGAACAGCCTGTGGTTGAAGAAGTCGTGGAAGAGCCTGTTGTTGAGGAACCAGAGCTCACCGAGGAAGAAATCTTCATGCAAAAAACTCTTGATGAAATGAACGCAGAAGCTCCTTTGCAGATGATCCATTTTGACTTCGACGAGTACTTTATCAGGGACGATGCCAAACCCGTTCTGGAAGCCAATGCGGAGTGGCTTCAACAATACGACACCATAGCAATCGTTATAGAAGGCCACTGTGACGAAAGGGGAACTGAAGAATACAACCTTGCCCTTGGAGAAAAAAGAGCCAAAAGCACTCATGACTATCTCGAATCTCTTGGAATTTCCGTGGACAGAATAAAGATCATCTCCTATGGAAAAAGCCAACCCATTGATTTCGAACACACCGAAGATGCCTGGCAGAAAAACAGGAGAGCTCAGTTCAAAATAATTGGAAAGTAGTATATGAGCAAAAGGCTCGTCGGGATATCTCTTATCCTGTTTTTGCCTCTTGTCTGCACGGGATCAGGTCAGAGGCAGAAAACCTACGAACTCATCTACAAAGACGTTCAACTCCTCAGGCAGCAATTCCAACAGCTGAAAAAACAGATTGAAAAAAACACCGAAGATATAAATTTTATCAAGGACCAGCTCGCTGAACTCCTGAAACTGGCCAAGCTCCTGCAATCTGAACAGGCAAGTTTCAAACAGGAACAGAGAAAGATCCCGGCTCAGTCTCAAATTTTTCTCGAAAAATTAGAGACTATGAACCTTCAACTCATCAAACTTTCTGAAGAACTCATTGAAATAAAAAGGGTGACTCAAACCCCTTCTATCAAACCAGAGCAAAAAGCAAGCCCCGAGCAAAAAGAGTCTCCACCACCTGAAAAAAAGGCGGAAGAGGAAAATAGGGATGAACAGCTCGAGGAAGAGACTCCCACCAACCCTTCAGCCCGCCTATCCCCAGCCGAAGTGTTCAACATGGCTTACTCTGACTACAGAAACGGAAATTTTGAATTGGCTGTAGACGGATTCAAGATGTACATAGAACAATTCCCTGAAAGCCCTCTGGTTGACGACTCTCTCTACTGGATTGGAGAATGTCACTTCAGCCAGAAAAAATATGAAGAAGCCATCGAGCAGTTTAACGAACTGATTCTGAATTATCCCCGGGGAGATAAAATACCCGCGGCTTATCTCAAAAAGGGACTCAGTCTTGTCGAACTCGACAAGAAAGAGGAAGCGTTGTCAGTGTTCAAGATTCTGGTGAGTAAATTTCCTCTTGAAGAAGAAACAAAAATCGCACAACAAAAAATCAAGGAGTTGAAGTTAGAAAATGCGTGATATTAACAGCCTCAATAAAGTCATCCTGATCGGCCGCCTCGGCCAAAATCCTGAGCTGAGGTACCTCCCTCAGACTGAAAGGGCTGTGGCAAAATTCTCCCTGGCCACGAATGAACGTTACTTTAATCCGAGCACAAATGAATCTGATATCCGCGCTGAGTGGCACCGCATCGTGACATGGGGAAAACTGGCTGAATTCTGTGAGAAATACTTGAACCAGGGGAAGCAAATATACCTGGAGGGGAAACTGAGAACTCGAACATGGCAAGACAGGGAGGGGAACAAAAGATCGACAACTGAAATCGAAGCCCAAAATATCATTCTTCTCGGTAAGAAAGGAGAATTTGAAGAAAGACCGCGTGAAGAACCAGAATCCGCTCCCTCTGAGACTCCCTCTGAGCCTCCGGAAGAGGACGCTCCTTCTTCAGATAAAGAGTGGGAAGACGAAGACGAAGTTCCTTTTTAATATCATCTGCTTAAAAATTAATCATATATTTCTCTGGATGGATTGCTCAATAGCTCAGCCATCCATCAAGCAGCGCCTATTCCTTTTAGGCGCGACTCCGCAACCATCATCCGACTTGAGGGAGAGCGTCGGGGAATACAGGGGTTGATGAAGGTTTTGTCCAAGAAATAAGAGTCACAACGGACTCCTGCGAAGAACAGGAAGATGACCATGAATCTATCCAAGATGAGGAGCACCCATGGCTTTAGAAAAAAACAAAGATTTTAACAATTTCAACAAAGAAATTAAAGAAGATATCCGACCCTGGGGAAAATATCGATCTTTCCCTCATAAACAGGCGAACAGTATTAAGATCATTACGGTGAATCCCGGAGAAGCCTTTTCTCTTCAGTATCACCAACACCGCAGTGAATTCTGGGTTGTGCTGGATAAAGGCTTAGAGGTGACAGCCGGAGAGAGAGTCTGGCAACCGGAAAAAAATGAAGAAATTTTTATCTCCCGAAAAACTCCTCATCGTCTCCGATGTATCGGTCCGGAAAAGGCTCGAGTGATGGAGATTTGGCTTGGTAATTCTGATGAATCAGACATTGTTCGCCTTCGTGATGACTATGGAAGATCATAACGGGGACGTTCCCCAAGGTACCACCTTAGCTCATTCATTCCTCTATTTTGACTTGTCTTTTTAAAAAGATAATGCATTAGAGATGGGCGAGGTAGGCTTTGGTAAACTAGTAAACTGGGGACGTTCCCCAAAGTAAACTGGGGACGTTCCCCAAGGTGCCACCCTTTCTTCAATTATTGAAATATAAATGTGAAAGGGTGGCACCTTTGGGGAACGTCCCCTTAAACTTAAATTACTTTTTTAAGTTCTGGACTATCTGAGGAAGAACCCTGCCCGCTTCTTCATGAATCACTGCATCCGCGAGATGGTCCAGCGCCGTTCTCTCTTTATTTATTATAGCCAAGAAGGCCTCTTTTTGTTTCGCTACCACTGGAATCTCAGCGGCAGGATGAACAACTAAAGAACTTCCCACGACAAGGAGGAAATCACATCTCTCTGTTTCTTGAAAAGCAGCCCGGAGAACCTGAGGATCCAGAGCTTCACCAAAAAAGACAACTGCCGGCCTGAGGTTTCCTTGACATTGGGAACAGAGGGGAGGACATCTATCCTTCAGAAGAGTATAGGCATCTTCCATGGAATACTCATGTGAACAATTCATGCAAAAAATGACCTTTGTCGTTCCATGCAGTTCGATGACAGAATTAGAGCCCGCTTCTTGATGAAGCCCATCAATATTCTGAGTAATGACAGTTCTCAACTTTCCTTCAGCCTCCATTTTAGCCAGAGCCTGATGTCCTTTCCCAGGCTTTGCTTTCTTGAGCAGGGGATAGCGAACTTCCCGAAAGAAATTCCAATAATAAGATGGATCTTGAAGGAAATAGCCTATGTTCGCGTATAAACTGGGGTCATATTTTTTCCACAATCCATCAGTCCCCCGGTAGGTTGGAATCCCACACTCTACAGAAATTCCTGATCCCGTAAAAGCCACCACATACTTGGAATCTCTAATTCCTGAAGTAATGATTTCTAGGGCATCCCTCATAGCCTGTTCCTGAAGAATGAGTTTATCGTCTTCTCAGGGGTTCTTGCTCATGATAACAACACTTCTTCAGGGATGCAAAGAAATAAATAAACAGCGTCAGGCTGCCAAAACAAAACGAATAGTGAAAAAAATATTTACATCTGCAAAAAATATTTACATAAAATCAAATGATTCAAGCTAGAGAATTGATAGGGAAACTCTAATTTTTTCCATAATATTGGCACGTTTTTTGCATATTTAAATGCGGGAGAAATAAAATGCAAACCGTTCAGGATGCCAACCTTCAAAGGCAAATTGACGAAGCGCTAAAAAGAGCTAAAATTAAAAGTGCTCTCTATTTCTATGATGAATCAGGGTACAAGAGATTAATAGGGGTGTTCGAGAAAAAAAAGGCTGCTGAAGTCAAGAAATATTATCGGGACAGAAAATTAATCAACCGCCTGACTGAATTCGAAATCAAGACAACCGAACCAGATAGCAGCTTTGGATGATTGACTCTTCATCCCGCACTGATTTATCGGTGTTCAGTTAAAGTCTAGAACACCGAAATCCAAGTGGAAAAACCCACCGACCCGATCCTCAAACCATTCATTCAAAACTGAACCTGACGTCTTCTCACTGTTTCGAAATGAGGAAGGCTTCTCTCCAAGAATTCCAAGAATCCATGCGACGAAAGAGCCTCCGATTTCTCAGGTGATCGCCATTCTTGCAATCCCGACAGAAATAAAGATGATTGACAAAGGGGGATGAAATCTATGGCTTCCCCTGGGGACTAAAGAAAAGAATGAAAAAATCTAAATGACTTTTCCCGTCAGGAACGCATTTGGATGTTTAACCAGTATTTTCTCGATGATATACTCTTCGATCTCTTGAGCTGTCTTTAAAGCCATCGCTTCTCGGACAACTTTTTTCACTGTTCTAAACTCGACTGAACGCAATGCTTTTTTAATTTTTGGGATAAAAATCGGGTTCATGCTGAAATTCTTCAACCCAAACCCGAGCAAGGCAATAGCTGCGAGTGGATCAGCAGCCATCTCACCACAGACAGCCACATCCTTCCCTGTCCTCTGGGCAGTCTCAATAATAAATTTAACCAACCTCAGAATCGCAGGATGGAGAGGCTTATATAAATAGGAGACAAACTCATTGGAACGGTCGACTGCCAAGTAATACTGAATCAAATCATTGGTTCCTATGCTGAGATAATCCACTTCCTTCACCAGCAGGTCTGTCATCGCTGCCGCCGCAGGCACTTCTATCATCACTCCTAAGGGAATATTTTCATTAAACTTATGGCGCTTTAGTCTGAGTTCCTCCTTGACTTCTTCTAGAATTATCTTGATTTCCACGACTTCTTCGATTTCCGTCACCATGGGGATGAGAATGCGGACGTTTCCAAGAGCGCTCGCCTTCAATATAGCTCTGAGCTGAGTTTTGAAAAGGTCTTTATCACGCAATGAAAACCGGATAGCTCTCAAACCGAGAGCGGGATTTGGCTCCTTCTCTATCTTCAACTGGGGCAAGCTCTTTTCTCCTCCAATATCGATGGTTCGTATGTAAACTGGGTAAGGAGAGGCTTTTTTTGCAATCTGAGAATAAATCGAATAGTGGTCTTCTTCTGAAGGAAGAGTGCTACTCTGGAGATAGATAAATTCAGACCGGAACAGACCGACTCCCTCAGCACCGAGAGAAATCGCAGGATTCACCTCTTCAGGAAGCTCAATATTGGCCAAAGGACAAAACCGGAAGTTATCCAAGGTCGTAGACTTCAATTTTGCAGTTTTCTTGAGCTCCTTCCGGTAATCGTCATATTTTTCCTTTTTATCGAAGAATTCCTTCCTGATTGCAAGAGGAGGATTGACAATAACCTCCCCATCTGTTCCGTCGACGATGATGTAATCTCCATTTTTGACTCTCTGAGAAATATTGCGCAGAGCAAGCACTGCGGGTATGTTTAAGGAGCGAGCTAGAATAGCTGTGTGGGATGTCTGTCCCCCCATATCAATAGCCACAGCCAAGATATTTCCCCTACTCAATTTTAAGGCCGCTTCCGAAGGGAGGAGGTCATGAGCCACCAATATTTTTTCTCTGCCATCATCCTTTTTCTTTTTATCCGGGCTCTCAAGATTTCTGTAAATTTTTGTGAGCACATCTGTTATATCTGATTCTCTCTGTCTGAAGTATTCATCACTGATGGATTCAAAAAGCCGTTTGTATTTTTCATGAATACGGGAAAGAGCCCATTCGGCTCTACAATTGTCTTCTCTGATGATTCTTTCAAGTCCGGAACGCATCGATTTATCTTCGAGCATGAGCAGATGCGCCTCCAGGATAAAGGAATGTTCATCTCCCAATTTCTTCTTGATCTGTTCTTTAATTCGTGTCAGCTGAGATTTTGTCCTCTCCCTCGCCTTGTTCAGTCTCTCCAGTTCCTGTTCAACCTGCTGTTCGGTTATGCTTTCCTTGCGTTCTGTAAAAATGACTCTTTCCGTGAGCAAAACTTCCCCTATAGCAATTCCGGGAGAAACTCCGATTCCTCTGAGTCTAAAATATTCCATCAAATACTACTCTTTCTCTAGAAATTTACTATCTATGAGTTCAACAAGGGCTCTGAGCGCCCTATCTTCATCTTTTCCGGATACCTTTATGATGATTTCAGTTCCCTGAACAGCCGCTAAAGTCAGGATTCCCAAGATACTCTTCCCATCAATTTCGCTTCCATTCTTCTCAATCCTGACAGTGGAACTAAACCGGTTAGCCATGTTGACAAATTTAACCGCAGCTCTTGCGTGCATGCCCAGCTTATTCTTGATTGTGACTCTTCTCTCAAGCATGGAATTGGTGCGATTAGTGCTTGGAGCTTAACAGAGCGCTAGCAAGGTGGATGTTTTTTCTGCCCTGTTCATAGACCTTCTTTGCCACTTCTTTTAAATTATTGCTTCTCTGAAGAGAGACAAACTTAATCAGCATAGGGAGATTGACACCTGTAATAATCTCGACTTGGTCATCCTTTAAAAAGGAGAAACTCAGATTAGAAGCCGTGCCTCCAAACATATCTGTAAAAATCACGACTCCATTTTTCTGGTCGATATTCTTCAAGCTCTGACTAATCTTCTTTTTCGATTCCTCCACATCATCATACCAACCGATCGAAATGGCTTCTATGTTAACGGCCTCCCCGATGATAATGGTCAGGGCATTCAGTAGTTCTTCGGCTAATTTCCCGTGGGATACGATGAGTCCTCCGATCATTATCTCTTTCCTTTAAACCGTATACAGTTCCTTTTCTTCAGCGAATCAACTCCAAAACTACTGCCCTACGTATTTTACCATTTAACACTTTGAATCTTAAGCTTTTTTCATGCAAATAAAAGAGAAAAGTGGACAGGCACCTTTTTTCTTCTCCTTTTCTTAACGGCATCAAAATTGGGGACGTTCCCTAAGGTGGCACCTTAGCCTACCTAGCCTATCTCCAATGCATTGTCTTTCTAAATGACAAGTTAAAATAAAGGAATAAATAAGCTAAGGTGGCACCTTAGGGAACGTCCCCAATTGTTATTTATACAGGTCGCGATGATAGATCCGGACAGAAAAATCTTTTTTCTTGAGGTGATTCTTTAACTCCTCAGCAATTATAACAGACCTGTGCTTTCCCCCTGTGCATCCGGCAGAAATTGTCAGGAGGCTCTTCCCCTCATTAACGAATCTCGGAAGCAAATAATCCACAAATCTCTTTAATTCTTGAAGATATTTCTTTGTCTCTTTCTCTCTAAGAACATACTCCTTCACTTTGATGTCTTTTCCTGTTTTATCCCGTAACTCATCCACATAAAACGGATTGAGCAAAAATCTCGTATCAAACAGCAGATCTGACTCTAAAGGAACACCGTATTTATAGCCGAAACTGACAACCCGGACCTGCATCTTTTCAGTCTTTTTCTTTGGAAACCTCAAGGTCAACTGTTCCTTGAGTTGAGTGATGTCCGTTTCGGAGGTATCAATAACCTCATCCGCTAATCTCTTCACCTCAGCCAGTCTATCCCTCTCTAATTGAATACTCTCCAGAATAGATTTCTTACTCTTGAGAGGATGAGGTCGCCGGCTCTCGCTGTATCTCTTGAGCAAGGTCTCGTCAGAGGCTTCGAGAAAAATCAAACGTGGAGTGACCTCCTTCCTGATTTGACTTAAAACCTTAAGAAACTCGGTCTCAAACCCGGCTTCCCTGATATCAATCACCAGGGCCACCTTCTCTATTTCAACTTCTTTCCTCTTCCAGAGTTCAATAAATCTGGGAATAAGCTTGGTAGGGAGGTTGTCTATACAGTAATAGCCTAAATCTTCAAGGAACCGGCTGACAACAGTCTTGCCAGAACCGGATAATCCAGTGATAATCAGAAATTTCTCACTTTTCAAACTATTTTTCTTTCTCATACTCAACGAGTCGAAAGAACACGATCGAGTTTCTTGACAATATCCTGAGGCGCAAAATAACCCTTATCTCTCAAAACATGGACTTTGCAGGCAACTTCTATCAAAGTCGCAATATTTCGACCCGGGGCCACGGGAATATTGATCTGGGGGATTTTCATTCCGAGTATTACGTAATCCTCTGGAAATTTGAGACCCAAGCGGTCAGACTCCTTTCCTTTTTTCAGGTATTTAGTTAACCGGATGACTAAGTCAACCCTAGACTGCTTCAACACGGATTTAGGCCCAAAAATCTCTTTGATATTGATAATCCCGAGTCCTCTTATTTCCATAAAATTGCGCGTGATCGACGGGGCCGACCCGACTAATTTATCGTTTGCTTTTTTCTGGAGAAGGACAACATCATCGCACACAAAGCGGTATCCTCTGGAAACGAGCTCCAACGCACTTTCGCTCTTTCCAATACCGCTGTCCCCCATGATCAGAACGCCCAAGCCAAAGATCTGGAGTAATCCCGCTGAAATCTTGATTTGTTGAGAGGAGAGACTTAAAAAAAAATTCTTCAATCCTTCTCGACACTTTTTTTGTGAAAGTTCAGTCGTGAAAAGCGGTAATTTACTTGTTTTGGCCTCTTCGACAACTTCAGGGAAAAAACGGAGCCCATCTGCCTGGATGACACAGAATGGTTCCTCTCTTAATTTCCGCTGGGTGAGTTTCTTTCTTTCAAGGGAAGAGAGGCTTTTTAGAGTGTTGAAGTCTTTCTTTCCCCAAACTTGGATGGGCAGGCGACCCTCTTTTTGGTGAGACAGGGCTGTTTTTCTAGAAAATCCTACTTTTCCTGATACCGGGATGAGCTTCAGAGGATCCTTTGTTTTCTGAAAAAAATCTTTGACTTCGAGCGACCGCTCTTTGTCATTATTCACTTAATTTCTCTTCTTCTTCTCGTATAATTTCCAGTACTGCGCTGGTATTTCCCGCATTCATAATTTTTTTCAGAAGAGAGCTGGACTTGCGAACAAGACTTGCAATAGAGGCTAAAATCTGGAGGTTCAAGCTAGGGTTATCAGGAGAAGATACGACCAGAAAAAAAATATTGGAGGGCTTTCCATCCAACGATTGAAAATCAACGTTTTTCTTCGAAACGGCCAGCAAAATAATAGGATTCTTCACCCCTTTCATTTTACAGTGGGGAATCGCCACACCGTCTCCAATGGCCGTGCTTCCTAATTCTTCTCTCTGGAGAAGTTTTTCATACAGCTCCTTTTCCTTGCTCACTTTTTTCATTTTCTTCAAGAAGTTGACCATTTCTTTGAGAACCCCTTCCCGGTCCTGAGAATCCAGCTCTTCAATAATCATATCTCTTATCAATAAATTATGGAGTTTCATCGTCTTTCTCGTTTAAACAAACTCATTCAGGTTCCACTAAACCGTAATTCCCATCCTTCCTGCGGTAAATAGCCGCCCATTTTTCACTTCCCAGTTTTCTAAATAGAAAAACTTCTTTATTTTCTAAATCAAATTGAAGAAAAGCCTCTTCAATGGACATGGGCTTTAAAGAATAATCGCGGCTTCTTATGACTCTTCTCTGCGACTCTTCTGTCTCAACAGGAGGAGACAAAACCTCCTTCTCTCTGATTTTTCTTCTTTTCCTTTCCCTGAGTTTCTCCCTTTCCTTCTTGATCCTTTTCTCGATGTTATCAAAAGCCAAGCCAAGGGAACTCATCATATCATTAGTCTCTTCCACTGCATTCAAAAGGGCTCTCTTGATCTTTACGTTGATCTCAACTTTATGTCTATATTTTTCGACAGAAAGGATAAGATCTGCCGAAATTTTCTGTCCTAAAATTTTCTCTAAAGACTGAACTCTTTTATCGCAATATTCCTCAATTCCAGGAGTTATTTGTGTATGTCGAGCCGTAAAATTAATACTCATCAAGCTTCCTCCATCTTGAATTTTCTCTTTCTTATGTGTGAAGGTGAAATTTCAAGTTGCTTCCTGTATTTAGTCACAGTCCGCCGCGCGACCCGGAAGTTCTCTCTGGCCAGCAGTTCACCGATTTCAATGTCACTCAAAGGATGTTCCTTGTCCTCACTATCCACGATTTTTTTAATCCTCTCTTTAATCCTTAATGAAGAAATTTCTTCTCCATAATCTCCTGAAAGAGATTTATGGAAAAAATATTTGAGGGAAAATACGCCCCGAGGAGTCATCATGTGTTTATTAGCGACGACCCGACCGACTGTCGATTCATGGACGCCGATCTCTTGAGCCAGTTCGATCAAAGTCAAAGGTTTGATATATTCAATCCCTTTTTCGATAAAATCCTCCTGTTTCTCGACGATGTATTTCGCCACTTTGAAAATCGTCTGATCGCGCTGGTCCAAACTCCGCAAGAACCAGAATGCTTTTTTCATCTTATCCTTCAAGAACAGATAGGCGTCACGATTATCTTTTGAGGCTTGAGCCAATAGTTTTCTGTAGTAGCTGTTGATTCTTAAGCGGGGGAGGCCTTCGTTATTCAAGGTAATTTTGAGCTCATCATCTTCCTTGGAGACGATTATATCAGGAACAACATAAGACGTTTTCTCCTGACTGTATTTTCTTCCGGGGGCAGGATCCAGGTTTTTGATGACCTCAATATGGTATTTCACAGATGACAGTGGGATTCTCATAATCTTGGCCAGTTGGGAGTAATCAGACCGTTCCAAAAGATGAAGGTGTTCATTCACAATTGTTCGAGTGATTTCATCTTTCACCTGAAAATAGTCCATCTGTGCTAAGAGAGCTTCTTGAAGAGTCAAGCTTCCAACGCTGACCGGGTCAAATCCTTTGATGCTTTCCCGGATCTCATTCACTTTCTCCTCAGATGTCTTGTGCGTTTTTGCAATCTCCTCCACTGAAGTCGTCAAATAGCCATCTTCATTTATGTTGCCGATAATATAAAGGGCAATCTCTTTATCCTTCTTATCGAAAAATGTCAGATTCGCCTGCCAGTTGAGATGATCCCAGAGTGAGGTGCTTTCTGAAACAATATTCTCCAAAGAAGGCAATTCCTGTTTTTCCCGGAAAACAGACCGAAATCCATCATCAAAATATTCTTGAAAGTATGATTCAAATTCTGAGTCTTCAATCCCTTCTGGAGATTCAGCGGGCTCCTCGGGACCCAAATCTTCCTGCGTCAACTCTCGCTCTTTTTCCTGTTCTGCGCTGTCTTTTTCCTTCTCTTCCGACCCCTCTTCAGGAGTCTTTTCCATGGTTTCTTCCTCAAATTCGAGCATGGGATTCTGAGAAAGTTCGGTGTCGATTATCTCTATAAGCTCTAGATTAGTCAGCGGAAGAAGTTTGATCGCCTGCTGAAGTGCGGGGGCGAGTATCAATTTCTGAACTTGCCGTTGGTCTAATCGTTGTTTCAGCACCATGGGTTTGCTCGCATTCAGCCTAATCCATTGAATCAAGAAAGGCTAAAGTCTTCTCCTAAATAACTCTTTCTCACTTCTTCGGAATACACAATCTTCTCGGGAGTTCCTTCTTTTAATAATCTTCCTCCATCTATGATGTACGCTCTATCCGTAATTTTTAATGCTTCACGGACACTGTGGTCCGTTATAAGGATTCCAATACCCCTGTTCTTCAGGGAAATTATGATATCCTGCAAATCCAGTATAGTCAAAGGATCGATTCCCGTAAAAGGCTCATCCAGAAGGATAAACCGGGGGGTTGTCAGCAAGGCCCGAGCGATTTCCAACCGTCTTCTTTCTCCCCCAGACAACGTATACGCTCTGGCCTTGGCCAACTCTTGAAGACCGAACTCTTCCATGATTCTCTGGACATCGCCTCTCCTGTTGGGATGTTCATTCCGGCTCGCCTCGACAACTGAAAAAAGATTGTCCTCCACGCTCAATTTCCTGAATGCAGATGGCTCTTGGGGAAGAAGGCATAAGCCTTTTCTGGCTCTGATATACATGGGAAAGCTTGTGATGTCCTCTCCATCAAGGACAACTTGACCTGAATCTTGAGGTATGAGTCCGAGGATTAGAGAAAATGTGGTCGTCTTCCCCGCGCCATTAGGCCCTAAGAGCCCCACGATTTCTCCCTGGCTGACATAGAGAGAAACCCCGTCCAATACTTTCTTTTTCCGATAGCTCTTTTCCAGCTTTATCGCTTCTAAATAATCTTTCATCTATCACGTTTTATTACAGTTGGTGACCTTTCTCCTTCCTTATTTTCAACGAGGATTCTACCATCGGCCATGTAAAAAGTCAATTTGTCCCCCTCTGTTCTCCCCCTGTCTTTGTCAATAAACACCGGATTTCCTAGCAGAACGAGTGATTCTTTTTCTGGATCAAAAATGGCTTCTTCTCCAAAGGCTTCGCCCAGGTCCTGTGTGACGACAACTTTTTCTCGGCCGACAATTTTTTGTATGCCTTTATCCTCCTCTTTCAGATAAACGGAAATGGACTGAGCGCGAAGAACCGCATCCCTTACAGCTAAAGAGCTTTTCTCCTGATAGACAACAAGATTCTCCTCAGGAAAATAAGCCATTTTCTCAGATGATATTTTCAGTTTTTCCTCTTTTCCTTCTTTTGTTGTGTGAGGCATCGTGGATTTGACACCGCCTTTACACATAATTTTTCCTGTCTCATCAAAAAGTTCAATTTCTTCGCTCTGCAGTACTTTTTTCTCCTGCCAGGCTCTTGTGTCCTCGTTAAAAAGAAAACGCTTTTGTTCGGCAAAATATCTCATCTCTTTGGCTTGGACGAACACAGGAAGGTCCTTTGAAAAAATTCCGATGGGCCTGTTTCCTTCTGGTTTCGACTTCAAAATAACCTTGACTCCGTCTTCCACCTCTAAATCATTCGTATCGAGAGAAATAGTCATTTCTCCGGCAAAGATATCGCTTCCCTGGGAGCTTATCATGGCGCCATACCGCCCTCTTCCTTTAACATGAAGAAGATCAGAATCTTTCTTCTTCATGAGGCTATCTCCTTCAATCATCCGGGTCTCATCGGGATCTTCTGCCTGTTTCACAATCCGGGCATTCTTCACGGCGTGAAACTCTGTTAATTCTCCTTCTTCGTTGAATGTAAATTGAGAGGTTTCCGCCAGAACCCGAGTAAATTCTCTGGGTGAAGAAATAAACTTAAAGGAACTTTTTCCTATGGCTTCAACTTCCTGGAGCCCTGAGATTTCTTGAAAAAATCTCAATCTTATTTCTTTTCCTTCAATCTCCCGCCTCATGCTCCGGGCAAAGAGAAGCGATTGCCCCTGGGAAGAATGACTTTCTTCTTCTCCTTCTTTCTCAAGTGACGCCCAAGCATTTTTCTTTAAAATCAGAGTTTTTATCTGTTCTCCATCCGGATACAATTCAAATTCCATGATTTCAGCGGAAGCCCGACTTTCACCATAAAAAAGTTGCACATCTCCTTCTATTTTTCCCTGCTGACTTATCTCATCATAATTAAGTCTCTTCCCTCTCACATTGAGGAGAGATGAATCTTTATTTTTTGGCTCTATCTGAAGCTTGACTTCTCCCTCTAGCCTCAATTTTTTCTGGTCCATCCAGTAGTCCATATTCTGGGCAGACCCTGTGAGTCTCCTTGAAGTGAAACGGACTCCTTCATTCGTTGTGCAAATTTCTTTTTTATTGTCAAAATTCAACAGGCTGGATTCAACCACTAAATCTTTGAATATCGCTTTAGCCTGATCCGTTGATTCAAACCAAGTCAAATCCTTGTCATAGATGACTTTACCTCCATAGAGGAAAACATCCTGACCATCTCTTTCTTTAAAAAAGGTTATTTCCACGCTTCCCTCTGCGTGATAATTGTCATCTTCCCCAATAAATTGTTCATCTGCTTTCACATTGAGGATCTTCTCATTCCCTTTAAATTCAGAATGATCGGGCTTCTCTCTTTTCTCAATTTTCTGTTGATTCACCTCATCAGTCTTCACAGGCACTCGGTCCTGTCTCTGTAAGCGAATCAAGAAATATCCCACGATTGAAACCATAACAAGCCCAAGTAAGACGGCCACCGTGATCCTCATGGTTTTTACAAAACTCATTTTTCTCTTCTTGAGTCGATTATTGCTGTTTTATGTCTTCGATAGAAAGGCTGAGTTTCGTTTCTCCGAGATACTCAGAAAACTGGAAGGAGTAGGCCACATCGATTTTATCCCCCCTCTGGAGGTCTTGAGCCCAATCGACCCTATCCCATCCTAGGGCTTCAAAAAACTTCTTTTTTTGTTTCAGTAAGAGTTTGCTGTGCTTTCGCTTGATTTTTTTTGGATCGTCTGCAACTTCTGCGCCTTCAGTGAAAAAAATAGGCCTGGGATTTCCAACTCCGAATGGAGAAAGAAGGGAATATTTTTCGAGGAAACTGGAGTTTATATCCGGAAATTCCAATCTTGAATCTATAACCACCTTTCTTTTCAAATCCTCCTCGGATATTCTCTCGCTGGCAATGACATTGATTGATTCTTTAAAAAGCTTCATATTTTCCTGGGGAAGGACGCAGCCAACTGCCATGCTGTGTCCTCCGTAATTCAAGAACAGATCCTTACATTCATCCATGCATTCAATAATCGGCAATCCACTGATGCTTCTTCCAGAACCGCAGGCCTTCCCATCTTCATAGGTAAAAAGGATAACGGGTCTGTGAAAGGAATCCTTCAGCTTCGAAGCCACTATACCGATGACTCCTCGATGCCACTCCTCACAACCCAGAATCAGAAATCTGTAGCGTTTATCCAGAGCTTTCCTTCGAATCGTGTCTAGAGCTTGGATATACGTCCTTTCCTGAATCTTCTGTCTTTTGGAATTCAAGTTATCCAGATGAGATGCCAGTTCCATCGACTCTTCAAGCGAATCCGTAAAAAAAAGTCGCACGGCCAGATCTGTCTCCCCCAACCTTCCCGCTGCATTAATCCTCGGTCCGATCCTGAAACCCACACCTCCAACCGACACTTTTCGCCCTTTCAGTCCACAGACATCCAGAAGGCTTGATAAGCCGATGTTCGAAACTTCATCCATTGTTTCAAGCCCAAACTTAACAAAAAGCCTGTTTTCTCCCCTCAATTCTGCAACGTCGGCTACAGTTCCTATGGAAACCAAATTCATGAAAGGAGCCTCACATGCTGATCGCTCTTCGTCCTCGAACAGAGCCTGGATAAGCTTAAAAACGACTCCGATTCCGGCCAACTTTTTATCAGGATATCCGGAATCCAGAAGCACAGGATTGAGAATGGCCTTCACATCCGGCAGAGAATCTCCAGGAAGATGATGGTCTGTTATGATCACATCAATCCCTTCTTCTTTCGCTTTCTTGGCGAATAATATGGCTTTTATCCCACAATCAACGCTAATCACTAACTGCGCGTTTCTCTGCCGGACAATCTCGATAAATTCCTCCTTGATACCGTACCCATATTTCAACCTATCTGGAATGAAATAATCGACCTCTGCGCCTAAGGACTCAAGGGCTTGGGTGAGGAGCACAACAGAGAGAATCCCATCCACATCATAATCACCAAAAATGATAATCTTATCTCCATTGGAGATGGCCAGTTTCACTCTTTCCACAGCCTCTTTCATGCCTTTCATCAAATAAGGATCATGAAGGCTGTCCAATTTCCCGTAGAGAAACTGGTGAGCCACATGGGCATCTTTGATATCCCGATTGATCAATATCTGCGCTATTTCTAAGGGAATCCCAAGTTCCTGGGAAAGCGCTTTAGCCTCCACTTGGGAAGGATTGTAGACCCAAACTGTATCATTCATTGACATTTTAAATTTAACATAATCTTCCTAACTAAAAAAGAGGAATGTCGAATCCTGACCCTAATTGACTGATCCCCATTGACCAAATTGACTTTGTAAAACTCGAAAAATATAATGATTGTGCCATGTTCGGAAGCCTCAAAGAGAAACTCACTGAAACACGGAAGACATTTAAGGGAAGATTCGAAGAGCTTCTTCGCAGCAGCAAAAGTCTGGAAGAAACTCTGGATGAACTGGCTGAATCTATGATTCTGGCGGATGTTGGATTGCCGTCCACTGAAAAAATTATTAATGCGATAAGAGAAAGAAGCAAAAAAAACGACTCCTTCCAGACCACAAAAAAAATTCTGGAAGATGAAATCGTCAAGATGCTTTCTCAGTTTCCCACCAGATTCAGCGTTGACCTCTCTCAGACAGTCATCATGATGGTCGGAGTCAACGGAGGCGGAAAGACAACATCTCTGGCGAAGCTAGCTTACCAATTCAAACAGAAAGGGAAAAGCATCTTGATGGTGGCCGCGGATACTTTCAGAGCCGCCGCCCAGGAGCAGCTTGTTTTATGGGGAAAGAAACTGAATATTCCTGTCATAAAAGGCCAGTATGGGGCAGATCCGGCTTCAGTGATTTATGACGCCATACACTCATTCAAGGCCCATTCTTACCAATTTCTTCTGGTCGATACAGCCGGCAGGATCCATACTAACACCAATTTAATGAATGAGCTAGAAAAGATTAAGCGCGTCATCTCGAAACAGATTGAAAGAGCCCCTCACGAGATTCTCCTCGTTCTTGACGCCAGCATCGGACAGAATGCACTGATTCAGGCCAAAGAATTTCTGAAATTTTCTGGCTTAACCGGAATTTTCCTGTCCAAACTGGATGGAACGGCCAAAGGGGGAAGCATTATCAGTATCGTTGACGAACTAAAGCTCCCCGTCAAGTTCATAGGCATCGGAGAGGAGGAGAAAGATATGCTCCCTTTCGCTCCTCAAGAATTTGCCAAGGCCCTTCTTTCATGAAAAACCTCAAAGATTTCTTCTACCTCCAGATGGCATATGGATTAGCCGAAAAAGCCATCGGATGGGCCAGCCCAAATCCCTATGTCGGAGCCGTTATAGTCAAAAAAGATATCATTGTCGGCGATAGTTACCATGAAAGACCTGGAAAGCCCCATGCCGAAGTCATCGCTCTCCAAAAAGCGGGTTCTCTGGCCCGAAACAGCACGATATACATCAATCTTGAGCCGTGCGTTCATTGGGGAAAGACGCCTCCATGCGTGGAAGCCCTCCTTCAGGCCCGAATAGGAAGAGCCGTTATCTCGGATTTCGACCCCAATCCTCTCGTTTCAAAAAAGGGCATCAAAAAATTAAAAGAAGCCGGAATAGAGATCTCGCTGGGCCTTCTTCAGGAGAAAAACAGGCGTCTGAATGAAAATTATATCAAATACATCACAAAAAAAATCCCATTTGTAGCGGCCAAGGCCGCTGTCAGTCTCGATGGAAAAATAGCCACAAAAAAATTCTCATCTCAATGGATATCATCCCCAGAAACACGGAAATACTTCCATCTCCTGAGAGGAGAGTTTGATGCGCTCATGGTCGGAGTGAATACGCTCATCAAAGATGATCCTTTGCTAACTGTCCGTCATTCCAACTGGAGAAGGAAACAGTTGACGCGGATTATTCTCGATTCTCATCTTCGTTTTCCTCTTCAATCAAGGATACTCTCCACCCTTTCCCAAGGAAAAATACTGGTTTTTTCACTTAAAGAAGCCTCTCCAAAGAAAGCCGATGCTTTGCGCAGAAAAGGGATCGAAGTGATTCCTCTTTCAACCCGCCGGGTGGAGGTCAAAAAGGTCCTCTCCTGGCTGGGCCAACACGAGATATCGAGTGTCCTGGTTGAAGGGGGAGGCCGCTTGCTGACATCTTTTTTTGAGGGAAGAATGGCGGATAAAATTTTTGTCACCCTCTCTCCCAAACTCATTGGCGGAAAGACAGCTCCAACTTTATTCCAAGGGAATGGCGCAGACGTCATCAAAGATTCATTGGTATTGCAAAAAACTCATTCCTTTCAAATGGGTGAAGATATCATTGTGGAAGGATATTTATAATGTTCACAGGAATCATTCATCATTTGGGGCAGTTCAAAGGATATCGGCGAGGAAAACAGGAAATCGCTGTCGAAGTCCCTCCTGGCTTTGCTCCAGTGAAAACCGGTGAAAGCATCGCTGTCAATGGCGTCTGCCTCAGCCTAGTCAAAAGAGAAAGAAACACAACTTTTTTCAACCTCTCCCCGGAAACGCGCCAAAGAACCACTCTGGGGTCTCTCCGGCCGGGCGAAAGACTCAATCTCGAACAGCCTCTCACTCTGTCCTCTCCTTTGAGCGGTCATCTGATAACAGGCCATGTGGACTCACGAGGCAAGGTGCTTAAAATTATGAAGAGAGAAAGAGGAACAAGACTGACCGTTTCCTATCCCTCAGAGCTCCGTCCCTATTTCATCCCGCAGGGCTCGGTCGCGCTGAACGGTGTCAGCCTCACCATCGTTGACTTAGGTCCTTCTAGTTTTGAAGTGGAGCTGATACCGATCACATTAGAAAATTCCAACCTGGGGGACCTCAAAAGAGGTGATGCTGTCAACATAGAGTGTGACTTGATCGGAAAATACGTGTATAATTGGTTGTCCAAAGAAAAACAGTAGGCAAACAGCAAAAGAACAGAGGATCAAGAATGAAAAAAACCAAAACAGCGACAGTCGAACAGGCGATAAAGGCCGTTAAAGCAGGGAAACTCATCATCATCGTTGATGACGAAGACCGGGAGAATGAAGGCGACCTCATGGTTGCGGCTGAAAAAGCCACCCCTGAAATCATCAATTTTATGACCAAGCACGGCCGGGGTCTCATCTGTATGCCCTTGCCCAAAGAGAGGCTTAAAGAACTCCATCTGCCTCTAATGGTTCGAGATAACACGGCTCCCTACCAAACAGCCTTCACTGTCTCTATAGACGCCAGAGATGGAGTGACAACTGGAATATCAGCCCATGACCGGGCTCAGACTATACTCGTGGCCATCGATCCCAAGACACAGCCCTCTGACCTGACTCGACCGGGACATGTTTTTCCTCTTGAAGCCAGGGGGGGAGGAGTACTAGAAAGGGCTGGCCAGACAGAAGCCTCTGTGGATATCGCCCGGATGGCGGGTCTAAAGCAAGCGGGCGTCATCTGCGAAATCATGGATGAAGACGGCACAATGGCCAGGATGCCCCAGCTCGAAGAATTCAGCCGGACTCACAACATACCGATTCTGACTGTCGCTGATCTCATCAAATACCGGATGAAACACGAACGATTAGTGAAAAAGATAGAAGAAGCCAGCCTGCCCACAAGATTTGGAGATTTCAAGATCATGATCTTTGAAGATACTATCCACAAAGAACACCATGTGACTTTGGTTAAGGGAGACATCAAAAAGGATGAAATCACTCTTGTCAGAGCTCACTCTCAATGTTTGACCGGAGATACTTTTGGCTCGATTCGATGCGATTGCGGAGAGCAGCTCCATCAAGCCATGAAAATGATCAACAAGGAAGGGAAGGGAGTCATCCTTTACATGCTCAACCATGAAGGGAGAGGCATAGGTTTCACCAACAAGATTAAAGCCTACGCTATCCAGGACCACGGAGCCGATACAGTCGAAGCCAATAAAAAACTGGGTTTTAAAGCGGACCAGAGAGATTATGGGATAGGCGCTCAAATCCTGGTCGCACTGGGAGCCAATAAACTCCGTCTGATCACGAATAATCCCCGTAAATTCGTTGGATTGTCAGGCTACGGATTGGAAATCGTGGATCGTGTGCCCCTCGAAGTTCCGCCGAACAAAAATAACCTCAAATACCTGAAAACAAAGAAAGAAAAAATGGGACACATCCTGGACATGGTCTAAAAGTATGGGGACGTTCCCCAAGGTACCACCTTAGCTCACTTAACCCTTAATTTTTATCGATCGTAAATAAGTTAACCTTTAAAAGATTGCCTTTCTAAGCTAAGGTGGCACCTTGGGGAACGTCCCCTAAAGATTTTTTTTCTCGAGGATGAAAGTCACGGGACCGTCATTCACTAGGCTAACTTTCATCAGTGCCCCGAAAACACCTGTTTCAACCTTTACGCCTCTTTGCCTGATCAGATCCATAAAATACCAGAACAGTTTTTCCGCTCTTTCCGGCTCCTCTGCGTTGTCGAAACTTGGCCTTCTTCCTTTTTTCACAGACCCAGCAAGCGTGAATTGAGAGATCGCAAGCACCTCCCCTTGAATATCCAGCAAGGATAGATTCATCTTCTGTTTGTCATCAGGAAAAATCCTCAACTCGATGATCTTATTGGCTAAAGAGTGCGCCTCTTGCTGAGTATCACCCTTTTCGACTCCGATAAACAGACAAACTCCCTGTCCGATTTCCCCGACAATCTTCTGTTCGACCTCAACCGCAGCCTGTTTGACCCTCTGCAGGACTATCTTCACAGCTTATCCCCGCTCTCTTTTGAGTCTTCTTTGCGTGAGAACACATCCTTCAAACTTTTAAAATCTTCTTGGCTAAACACCATGCTTAACACCACATAGACCAAAATTCCCAAACCAATCGCCGCAGATAAAACAGCCAATTGCTCCAGGAAGATCATTCCTGGAAAATCAAACTGCTCCATAAAAAACCAGACTGCAACACCCATCACCGCTGCCGAGAAAGCAGACTTTACGGCTGATAAGACAATCTCTTTTTTCTGTATCCGTCCAATCTTTCTCTCCAGAAGAAAGAAAAGCGCAACAAAATTCAAGACCGATACCAGAGATAAGGCAAGGGCTATGCCCCCCACACGCAAAGGATTCATCAAAATCACCGAGAGGCCAATGTACGTGAGCATAACAAAAAAGGCCACTATGACTGGGGTTTTAATATCCTTAAAGGAATAAAAAGCCGGAGAAAGAATCTTCACTCCGGATATAAAGGGGAGGCCAAAAGCAAAATAAAACAGGCACTGGGAAGTCATGGTAGTGGATAGATCGCTGAAGAGCCCCCTCTCCAGGAGAACCTTAATGATGGGACGATGAAGGATTAACAGTCCCACCATGGCCGGGAAAGTTATGAACACGACAAATTTGAAAGAAAAAACAAGAGTCTTTTTCATGCCCTGAATATCCTGCCGGACAGCTTGTTCGGAAAAAGTCGGCAGGAGGGCGATCGAAAGGCCGATAGAAAACAAACCCAGAGTAAGCTCCTGTACCCTGGAGGCAAAATAAAGTGAGGATACGCTCCCCTCTTCAAGATATGTAGCCAGGATTCGGCTTATCGTAAAGTTAATCTGGATAATTCCTGCACCGAACAGGCCCGGGACCATGAGCTTCCCGACCTTGCGCACAGCAGGATGAGTGAAGGATAGGCCGAATTTAAAGCGCATCCCATTCCTCCACAAAAAGGGCACTTGGATAGCCAGCTGCAGGATACCTCCGACAACCACTCCCCAAGCAAAAACAAAGGCAGGCTCTTTCACTTTATCGACAAACACAAGCGCAGCTGTGATGATCGCCAAGTTGAACAGGACTGGAGTAAAGGCCGGAACAAAGAATTTGCGGAAAGAGTTGAGGATGGCCATGGAAAGAGCAGCCAGACTGATCAGGAAAATATAGGGAAAAATGATTTGAGTCAGAACAGTCGTCAATTCCCATTTCCCAGGAATCTTTCCATAGCCAGGGGCGATAATCCTGACTAAAACAGGAGAAAGCACGATACCAAGAACCATGAGACCAGCCATAATCAAGGTCAAATCAAAGAAAAATGCGTTGGCAAATTTCCAGAGTTCTTCTTTTGATTTTTCTTTCTTAACCTGAGTAAAAACAGGGATGAACGCGGCGGTCATAGCTCCTTCTGCTGTCAGCCTCCTCAGGAGATTAGGAATCAGATAGGCAATGGAGAAAGCATCCATGCTGTGGCCTGTCCCCATAAACTTGGCCTGGAGGATGTCTCGAAATAGACCCAAAATCCTGCTTATCAGGGTTGGGATAGCCATAATGAATGTGGATCTCAACACTCTTCGGTTTTGGTCTCTTTGTTCCATCTTAATCCATTTAATCAAGCTCTAAGTCGCCCAAAAAAGCGCTGGAATCATGTTTATGTCCTGGATAACTGCACCCATAATTTCGAAATCATTTTCCCGCTCCCGGTATCCTCCTTCCCATTGATTCTTCATCGGTAATTCATCAACCTAAACATATTGACTTTAAAGAAGATATATCTTATCATACCTTTTTCAAAAAGGAGAGAAAAATGGCTATTCATAAATCAGCCATGCAGCAGTGGAGGCGGAGTCTGCGCCGAAATGCTATAAACAAAAAAAATAAATCTGCCCTTCGTAAACAGATCAAAAAATTAAGTGACGCCATCCAGAATAAGGACAAGGATACCGCCCAAGAGCTTCTCCCTCCAACATTCTCCCTCATCGATAAATCTGTCAAAAAAGGAACCATCCACCAAAACAAAGGCAATAGATATAAATCACGGTTGAGCCATCAGGTTGAATTGATCAGCTCCCCACCTTCCAAGTAAGCCTGTCCTTTTCACGAAGTCGACAATAATCAGAGAAGAAGGATTCCAGAAGTGTCTTGGGATTCAGCCCAGAAGTTTTTAT
>JABAOF010000123.1_pt1 | contig 46130 bp, 21 predicted proteins | sample 7062171 | NCBI WGS metagenome assembly JABAOF01 (sample SAMN14538628, study PRJNA623070) | marine sediment metagenome | biome: marine biome [ENVO:00000428]; feature: marine pelagic biome [ENVO:01000023]; material: deep marine sediment [ENVO:00002113] | place: India: Gulf of Khambhat ... | reverse complement strand
ATTACAAAAATTGGCTCCCTTGAGATCAGCCCCCAAGAGATTTACATATTGAAGGTTGGCCTCCTTGAAGTTGGAATTCTGGAGACTGGCATCCTTAAGATCGGCCCCTTTAAGATCGGTCTTCTGGAGATTGGCCCCATCAAGATTGGTTCCCTGGAGATTGGTCTCCTGAAGATCAGCTTCACTGAGATCGGCCCCCTGGAGACTGGCCCCCTGGAGGTCGGCCTTTTGGAACTTGGCCCCTTTAAGATCAAATCCCTTGAGCTCAGCCTCTCGGAGATCGAACCCCTGGAGATTGGCTCCCTGAAGTTTGGCTTCCCGGAGTTTGGTAACAGTGAGCTTTGCTCCTACAAGATTTGCATTACGAAAATTGGCTCCCTTGAGATCAGCATCCAAGAGATTTGCATCATGAAGATTGGCCCTCTGGAGATCAGCCTCACTGAGATCGGCTCCACTGAGATTGACCCCCGAAAGGTCCATTCCTTGGAGATCAGCCTTTCGTAGATCGACCCCCTGGAGATTGGCTCCATGAAGCTTGGCTTCCCGGAGATTGTTCACATCGAGTTTGGCCTCCTGAAGATTGGCTTCTTGAAGATTGACTCCTTTGAGATCGGCCCCCTGTAGATCAGCTTTCATGAGATTGGCCCTTTGGAGATTGGCCTCCCGGAGATTAACCTTATGGAGATTGGCCCCCTGGAGATTAGTCTCTTGTAGGTTGGTCTTATGGAGATCAACCTCCTTGAGATCGGCTCCACGTAGATCGAAACCCTGGAGAATGGCTCCCTGGAGCTTGACTTTCCTGAGATTGGTCACATCGAGTTTTGCTCCCCGGAGATTTGCATTATTAAAATTGGTCCCCTGGAGATTGGCCCCCTGGAGATCGGCCCAACTGAGATCGGACATCTGGAGCTCCGCCTCCTGGAGATTCGCTCCCTGGAGATTGGCTCCCAGGAGATTGCCCCTATTGAGTTTGGCCTCTTTGAGATCAACCTCTTTGAGATCGGCCACCTGAAGATCGGTTTCCTGGAGATTGGCTCCAATGAGATTTGCACCCATAAGCTTGGCTCCTTTAAGATCAGCTCCTTTAAGATCAGCCCCTTTGAGATCGGCTCCTTTAAAATCACCCTTCTCCTTACGCTCGATCTTATGGAGATCGACACCGCGAATATCCAGATTTTTGAATATAGTATTATCAAAGTCAAAGAAATGATGACAGTCTTTGAACTTACAATTGATTATCAACATCTGCGCAATTAGATCAGTCAATTTTAATTTCTTTTCCAGGTTTATACTCGGATTTTCAATCAAATGCTTCGTCAATAGAAATTCCTGAATACTATAGTGGGAAAACCGGTAATTTCCAATGGAATTTTTATTTAACAAGGAACGACCTTTGACATCGATGGCTTTAACATACTTAAGTCCAGAGACATCGGCAATCAAGAGATCCAACTCCCTTTCAGCTATATCACGTTCTCCTTTAATTGACATCTCTATAGCCAGAATTTCACATGACTTGAAAAGTTCATTCTTAGGGAATCCTGTTTTTACCTCTTCTCTTCTCAGCCAACTGTCCACCAGCGCATTATAAATTTTGTACTCATTGATTTTTTCCTGGCTCAATGGAGATTCCATTAATTTATCGATGTAAGCCAAAAGCATGGGTCTGCACCGTAAAGAGCCCATATGTTCGATTATTTCTTTTGCTTTTTTTATCTTCTCCTTTGGTTTAAATAATAGATATTTTCCGGGAAAACGTTTATTTAAATAAAACTCAACTTTTTCATCATTAAATAGAGATAGGTATTTGGCAGGGCACACATATCCCCCAACTGAAATTAACCCGGGGCGTTCAAAGGGTCCTTTTTCAACTTCAGGAAAAAATTGGGTGCGGCAGGTTATAATAACCCTATGAAAATTTTCTGTTGCTTTCAAGACTTCTAATAACCGTTCCTTTACACGCCTATATGCTTCCGGATCTTCGTCCAGAGCGTCAAGGAGGAGGATGGTTTCTCTTTTGTTCTCGATATTTTTAACTCCCACTAACATCTCTTTCCCCAATTTTTTTAGAACACAATCGTTGTTTTTAGGCCAGAATGATGTCAGGTGCATCAGCTTGAGCATTGCCAGTAAAGATGTTTTACCCATTCCGGCGTCTGATAAAACAAACATCTGGTTATTCCCGGGTTGATCTAACTTTTTAGCCCTTAAAAACTCATCGATCTTTTTGTAGATCGGTTCACTGGAAACCAGGAAGTCCTCTTCATGTCGATCAGCAGGATTGGTTTCCTGGCAATTGGGTTCCACGTAATATCGTGCAAGTTCTAATGGATCGCCGAACATGATATCGTTTATTTCATTTAGTTCTTTTTTACGCTTTTTTCGAATTCGTTTGAGCCTTTTATACAGCTTTGCTATCCAATTAACCCCCACACCAAATGCTATTAGTTCCATGAGAGTATCTCCCTATTTATGATTTATATTTTCACCCTTTTCACTTTCATCTCAAAATATAATTATAAACATTTAAGAAAATTTTGTCAAATCATAAAATTCGATAATCATAAAGAGGGTACCGGATTACGATTATGTGCGCGGTGCGTGCAAATGTGCAGTTTGGTCATTAGTCAGTAGTCAATGGTCATTAGAAAAATTGAGAGAACTGTCATTGGTCATTGGTCAACAGTCATAAACAACCGGCTTCACAAAATCAATCGTAATTTGACGACACCGGGCTTGTTTCGACATTTCAAAACATCTCCCGGAAGGCCACCAGTTCCAGTGTTTTTTCCTTTTCTTCAAGCGCTTTTAACCGGTCCGTAAACCCTAACCTGGAAAAAATCACGACTTTTCCTATTTCAAACGGCTTATGCCATTTTACTTTTTTGACTTTTTCTTTCAAATCCTTCAATACATCTACATCGATGATTTTATTTCGGTATTTGCATTCGGCAAAAATAAACCGGCTTTTTTCTTCATCGACAGCCACCAGGTCGATTTCATCTTCCCGCTCCCACCACCGGCCGATAGTCTGAAATTCATATCTATCCACATGCCCCAGCAAATATTGGCGGCAAACATCTTCAAATAAAAAGCCCTGGTGGTCTTTGATTTGTTGTTTTACTTTATCGAAGCGGGGGCGGAACCGGTCGATTTCGATATAACTCTTATTGCCCAGTACAAACCGGAACCAGAAATTCAAGTACTTATCCCGGATAAAAAAAAGTCCTTTTTTCGATTTTTCAGGGTTCTTTTCTGTGACCGGCACTTCTCGTCCCACTACCAGGAGATCCTGGAGCGTTTTTAAGTATTTTGAAATTTTCGATTTTTCCAGGCCGGTTTCACCCATGATTTCGTTGAGTTTGCGGCGGCCCAGGGAAATGGCCCTTAAAATGGAATAGTACGTTTTGGGTTCGTAAAAATCCTCACGTAATATCATTTCAGATTCTTCATAGAAAAAACTTCCCTTCTTGAATACCTTTTTTAAAAGGAAATCGTCAAAGTTCTCGACATCTTCATACCGGCTCATATACCCGGGAACCATCCCGCAGACAGTATATATATCCAGCAATTCTTCGCAGGATTTATCAGGGAAGAAATCCTTTATTTCGAAAAACGGCATCTCTTCCACTTTCAGACTCCCGGTCCGCCTACCGTAAAGAGGGGCTTTGTAGTTAAGGACCTCCTTTTCCATCATGCCTATCGAAGAACCCAGGAGGATGAGAAATATGTCGGTTTCTTTCAAATAGTCATCGATGCCTTTCTGGAAAACAGACGAAATTGCCGAGTTTGTCCTGGCAAGGTAAGGGAATTCATCGATAACTACTACCAATTTTTCCTTCATCTTCAACGCCGGTGTCTTAAGCTTTAAATACTTGAAAAACGAATACCAGTCGTTGAATCCCTGTTCTTTCAATATCATGTCATCAAAGAATTCTCCAACACTTTTCCCCAGGAAAACCAGTTGGTCTTTTTCAGCCAGGGTATCCGCCAGGTAGTAGATGCCTTTTTTGTTTTTTAAGAACTCTTTCACCAGTTCGGTTTTGCCGATGCGCCTGCGTCCGTAGATGGGGACGAACTGGAAACCGCTTGAAGCATAAATGCTTTCAAGGAATTCTAATTCGGCGATTCGATTAATAAATTTATTCATCCTTCGTGTTCCTTGTTCATATTCGTCTTTTGTTTTTTTGCTACTCGAAAGTATTATACTTTAAAGTAGTATTTCTATCAAGGCGTTGGTTGAATTTTTTTTCAGCAACTTTCTTTCTTTTTTTTGGAAGTTTTCAACGTTTCAAACACCGGGATGGTTTCTTATATGAATTGTGCCAGGATTTCTTCCAGGCGGTAAACCAGGTAAAAGGGAAGAGATAAAAGTGTATAAGTCGAACCATCCGGACGTGGGAGTTCCTGGACCTTTAAATTACCGGAATAAAACCGCACAGCCACCGGGGTATCATTTCCAAAGTTTCCCCTCGGCGAGGGGAGCCGTGCCCCTGGAAAACTGGTAGGTTTTCCCGGTAGCAATCATGGCCTTGAGATTCTCAATCTTAGCATTGTAGGGAACAGTACAGCCGGAACTGAGGATAAAGCCCCCTCCCCTTCCCACTTCGTCGATAAGCCTGCGGCAGTAGGCCTCCACTTCTTCCGGAGTCCCTAAGCTCAACAGGGTGGCAGGCACATCACCCATAATGCACATATGGTCACCCAGCATCTCTTTTGCTTTGAAAATGTCTGTAGTACTGTCTAAATCCAGGATGCACTTGCCCTGGGGCAATTCTTTAAGATACGTAAGGTGCCTGGTCCAGTTACCATCAAAATGGAGCAGCGGGGTGATACCCTCGCCAACCAGGACATCAACCAGCTGTTTGAGCCATGGGAGGTAGAACTGCTCAAAATGCCCGGGGGAAGTCATGTCACCCGATCCCCGTTCGCCGGCCAGGAAGACCCGGGGAACACCTAAACTCCTGGCACCCCGCAGGACCGTGTTAATTGCATCAGGTATGGCTGCATCCATAGCGGCGATAACCTTTTCCGGGTAACGATAAAGATCGAGGATGAACTGCTTTAACGTCCGCGCCGTAGAGAACATCTCATATGGCACCACACAAGGCACCCCAACCAGGACCGGGATTCCCCGCTTCTCCCAGTAGCGCACGTCCTTTTTATAGACTCTCAGGAAGCGCATCAGTCTAAGAAAAGCCTTGATTGTACCGAAAGTATTACCGCCATATCCGGGCTGAATGCGTGGTAAAAGGTGATTAAAAAAGAAACGATTCCATCCTTTCTTAATAATGATATCGTAGTCCTCAACAACCATGGCCGGTTCGGATTCGTCGAACTGCATAATGGCATCAGGGGGTAACTCCTTCCCCGGCCTCTTCACTTTGTTAGGAAATATGGTAATCAGGGGAAAAGGATCGGTCATTGTGGAGCCGGACAGTCCCATCACATCCCAGCCGCCGAGATCATCAAATACCTGGCGTTGAGCAGAGGCAGCAGCCTTCAGGTCGCTGTAATACGTCTCCATGGTCATTCCTACGTAAGGGGCAGAAAAAAGCATACCCAGGGGGCAAACAGGTACACGGTCAGGTTCCTGTAAGTTGATGGCTGCTTCAAATCGTTGGCGCGGCGTCATTGTCTCTGATCTCATTTTAATTTCCTCCCAAAAACTGTTGGCAGAGCCTGACCGCTTCGGTAGGGTCCCTCCCAAATGCGTCGGCCCCTGCGTACACTTGCACGCTCTCATCCATAACCCCACCGCCGATCATTACTTTTACGCGGTCCCTTAAACCTGCCTTGACAAGAGCTTCTATTGTATCTTTCATGCCATCATACGCAGTAGTGATCAGACCTGACAGACCAAGAACGGCAGCGCCTGTTTCCCGGAGCCTGGTGACAAACTGCTCTGGCGGCACATCCACTCCCAGGTCGTGCACGTCGTATCCTGCTGCCCGGAGTATGGAAACAACAAGGTTTTTCCCGATATCGTGAACATCGCCCCGTACCGTTCCAAACACCACTTTACCTTTCCCCTCTGCTTCGCTGCCTCCAAATGCAGGTTGTAATATCTCGGAGGCTTGTTTGAATATCTCACCGGCCATGATCAACTCCGGTAAGAAGTATTCACCCGCTTCATAACGGCTGCCAACAAGAATCATACCCTCACGGCACGTTTCTAAGATCGCCATCGGAGCGGTTCCCTTTGCTAACTCCTTTCTGACCAGGTTGAGGGTCTCTTCTTCTTTTAAATCAGCCAACTTCTGCATTAATTGACTATCAATCATTTTTCTCACCCTAATTGCAAGCAACTAATAGGTAATGTTTATCCGTGGCCAAAAATTTATAATTTTCGGTCAAAAAATGATCCGGCTGTTTTGAACGCCTTCACCCAATTTTGGTGCAGCAGGAAGCTGTGAACATCATCCGGGAAGACCAACAACTCATACTCTACTCCCTGCCGCTCCAATGTTTCCACTAACCACAGGGTTTCAGAAAATGGCACATTGCGGTCATCATCGCCGTGAATCAATAGAACAGGAGAACGCCAATTATGGATATCCGACAAAGGCGAAGACTTCCAGACCGTCCGGTTATTATCATTTTCCCTCTCGCTCGCCCATGCCTGCCATTGATTCCAGTCATGGACACCGTGCAAATCAACCCCGGCGGCAAAGAGATCTGAATTCCTCGCCAATCCCAGGGCTGTCATGAGTCCGCCGTATGAACCACCCCACAATCCTATTCGATTGGAGTCGACATATTCCAGGCTGCGGAGAAACTTTGCACCCGCCAGTAAATCCCGGTACTCGGAACAACCTCGTGGGCCTGCATCCGGGACTTCCCTGAAGACCCGGCCATAACCGATACCCAACCGGTAATTGACGCTGAGTACTACGTATCCACGAGAGGCCAGGTACTGATTCATGGCATAGCAGCGATGATAATAAGAACTGTAATGGAAACCCAGCAGCATCTGCCGAACCGGACCACCATGAAAGTACATAATGGCAGGTCGTTTTCCTTTAAAGGATTTAGGAGGATTGAACAATTGTCCATGAATTTTCCAGCCGTCTTCGGATTTGAAAATCACTTGTTTGGGAATCACCAGTTTTTTGGGGAAATCATCGGGCAGGGTATCACCCGCCAACTTGACGGCTTTCCCTCCATTAATGGGCTTCACATACACCTGGGCAGGCATTAGCGCAGTAGACCCTATATAGGCAATATACCTGTTGTTTCCGGTCACCACCGGCGACCATTGGATCCCGTTTACCTTTGTTACTGGTTTCATATTTCCACGGATATCAACCCACCAGATATGCCGGCGATCGATATCATTGGCATTACTGTTAAAAAATACCTTTTTTAAAGAAGGCACGGCAGTGAATTGTTCCACTTCGAATTTTCCTTTGGTTAATTGACGGGCTTCACCGCCTGCGGCAGGTACGGCGTAAAGATGGCGCCAGCCGTCACCTTCGGATAAAAACACCACGTGTTCATTATCAAGCCAGGCAATACGTACATAAGCAAAGGAGTCTGCTGGAGGAGATTTCCAGACTTTGATGGTTTTTCCGTTTTCTACATCCGCTACCCGGATTTCCCAGGGATCGGCAACAGGAAACTTCCTGGCAGTGATCAAACTGCGGTGGCCATGAGTTAACCGTCTTAAAAAAGCAATTCGCTTATTGTCCGGTGACCAGGTGGGTCGAAAGTCTGAATAAACCGACGCATCGATGTAAGTTATTTTTTCCTGTCCCGGATCGTAGATCAAAATATAACTGTAACGATGGGGAAATTCTCCCCGTCGGCTTTCCATTACAAGCTTGCTGCCATCCGGTGACCATTCCAGGCGAGCCAGGTCCCCACGGGTTTTCATCCTTTTTTTTGCTTCTTCTCCGGGAGAAAAAATATAAAGTTCTCCCTTCTTTGAGTAAGCCAACAGGTTGGTCTTGGGAGATACCTCCGCCCATCCGGTTTCGGCCAGTTTTTCCATTTTGCCGTCCTGGCAATTCAACTTATAGAGGATGGACTTTCCATCCCATTTGGGGTCATGAGCGGGATTAAAGGTACCGCTCTGTGAGAAAATAACAGCAGCGCCTTTTTCAATAAACCCCATGATACTTAATCCCTTACCGTCATCCTTTTCAAAATTCGTGAGCTGGCGGCACTGGAAATCAGGCCCCTCTGCCAACCAGATGTTATGAACACCCTGGTGGTTGAATACCCAGGCGATCCTCTGCCCCTCTAAAGAAGCAGTAAGAGAAAAGGGAAACGGATAACTAAGAATTTGTTCAATGGTGAAATCTGGGGATTTGGTGGTTTTAGCCGCGCCCACTTCCCGGGCAGTGGGAAATAAAAACAATATTCCCATGAGGGTCAACGTTAGCATAAAAAAAGAAATGTTGGAAACAATATGCATGCCAGTTAACATGTTCTTTTTTTTCTTCATAAGACTCACCTCCTCAGATGATATCGCTTAAGAGATTATTTTAAAGGAATTCTACGTTTGTTTCAAGATTGCTCACCTCTTTCGTAGACAATGAAAACAATCACAGAGGTTAAGGTTTCCCCAAACGCTTGAAACAGCGACCTTTTTATTAACGCACGTCTATTTCAAAATAAGCCACCTAACTGTTTGATTCTGGTAAGGAAACCTTTAGATGGCCCAGATGGGCCTTCTATGGCCCTTGACGCTATGCACCTCGCCGAGGGGCCGAGGGCTTACTTATTCCTCTTTGAAAACATATTATTTTTCACCTTGGGAACGTACTTTTCATTATGAAACCCGTATCCGTTGTTGTACAAATACAGCGCACGTGACAGGTCTCCATTGGTCTCTTCGAGATAGTGCCTTAAGATTTTGCAGCCGAGAGTGATATTGTAATCGATATCGTGAATTCGTTTTTCATCGATATTAAAGTAGTTCTTCCATGCCGCCAGGTTTATCTGCATTAACCCGTTGGCAACACTGGATTTGGCAGAAGGATCAAAATTACTTTCCACCTGGATAACAGAGAGTACGGTGTAAGGAGAAAGTTTATTCTTCTTGGCTTCTTCAAATGCTTTATTAACGATCTTGGCAAATTCCGCATATTTTTTCTCAAAAGCAAAAATCTTAAAGTCCATGAGCTCGTACTGTAAGATGATGCGCTCATATAGATCTTTCTTTTTATTTGTATTGCTTAACTCCGATTCGATCGTCTTCTTCAAATCATGGTACTGGAAATAATAGTTAATTAGCAGCACCGATGAGATTAAAAAGAGACAGAATAGTGCAATACATATAATTAATATTTTTTTATTCATTTATGCTCTACCTCCTAACTGTCTATCTGCGCAGTTATACCAGAATAAAAAAGTTTTTGCAACCCCAAAAATGAAAAAAAATTTCTCCCCCACCTGAAAAACCAGTGGAATGCCGTTTTATATCGGGCTTTTTAAAAAAATTTACTTTTTTACATTTTTGACCGTTTTTGACGGTTAGTCTTCATCAATTGCCTGTGTCTAGGTGGTGCAAAATTTTTTTCAATAATGTATAATTAAATGTCAAGGCCGGTTGATTGATGACTTTGCCGGCAAAATAAGCAGATGAATAATAAAGAAGGGAAACCGAATAAGTTGATCATATACCTGCTCATCGGTGCAGCTGTTGTATTCACCCTTTATGCACTGTTTCCCAAATACCCCGGACACGTCATCCTTCCACTGGTTAAGGCCTTTTTACTGGCAGCCGTGATATTCATTTACGGCTTTTTCTTAATGACATGCTTTAAATCCAAAAACGAAAAAATCGAATTCCCCACTGCTTTTGCTTTTGGTTTGATGTTTACCACCCTTTACTTTTACCTTGTGTCTATATTCAAAATCCTTGTCCCCGGTGTGATCATTTTATTCTACCTGGTCCCGGTTCTGCTTCTTTTTATTATTTTGAAACGTCTTCGGGGGGCTGTTGTAGAATCGGTGCAAACATTCTTTAAGCGCTCCCCCCTGGAATATCCGGCATTCTTTTTACCTTTTATCTATGCTTCCCTGCCTTCTTCGTTTTACGATTCCCTGGTTTATCACCTGGGTATTCCCAATCTCTATCTGCAGTATTCGGGCTTTGTGGAGATGCCGCAATTTCTTTTTGCCAACACCTCTATTTTTTATGAAATCTCTTTAATTCCTGCGGTGTTTGCTGGAGATATGGTCCCTCGTCTTTTCCACTTTTTGATCGGGGTGATTTTCCTGTTGGCCGCGGCTGATTTTGCCGTTGAGACCTTTGGCATAAAAAAACGCTATGTTCTAATACTGCTGTTGTTGTCCATGCCCATGAGTATTTTCCTGCTATCCACGGTTAAAAACGACCTGGTAAGTGCTTTTTTTATCCTGTTGGGAGCCCGGTTTCTACTAAAGAAACAATACCTCTTTTCTGCTCTTTTCTGGGGATTTTCCATAGGGATTAAATATTTTAATGCTATTCCCCTGGTTATCTTCCTGGTTATTTTCTTTGTAAAAGAAAAGCAGTTTCCTATAAAAAAAGTGGTGGTTTTCGGTCTGGTGGTTGGGTGTGTGGTGATGCCCTTACTGGTGAAAAATTATATATTTACCCATAATCCTTTTTTCCCTTTTCTCAGTGGTTCTTTTAAAACAGGATACTGGGATGCGTCCAGGCAGGCACTGATGCAAAGCGATGTGGGGAAGATGTACTATTCCCCGGTGGATTTGCTTAAACTCCCCTACACTGTTTCCTTTAATACGATGGGCTTTGGAGGAACAGTGGGTGCTCAATTTCTCATCTTTTTACCTTTCTTGCTGGTGCTGAGAAAACCATTAAAAGGAAAATGGCATTTGCTGGTATTTTCTCTGGTTACCCTTTTTCTAGGCGGCTATTTTACCAAGAGTATGCGGTTTGTATACATTGTATTTGTATGTTTATCTTTTTATCTGGCAGTGGTTTACGAATCCAGGGGACAAAAAATTATCAAAACCCTTTTTTCCCTTGTAATTGCTATAAATTTCGTTATTGGTCTTGCGCACCAGGAACGGATGTTTCGTGCTTATCAACTGCTGATGGGAAAACACGATATTGAGGTGTACAAAGCATCTGTTTTTCCTTCATACCCGGCTTTTGCTTATGTCAACCGTCATGCCGGCCCGGATTCGGGGGTAATGCTTGTGGGAGAAGCCAGGAATTACTACTTGAAATTGCCTTACCGGGTTTCTTCGGGTATTGATTATTCGATTCTGAAAAAATACTTAAACCAGTCGCAGAATGTAGATACATTTGTGACGGCTCTAAAAGATGATGGCATCGATTATATCATCTTTAACTTGAATGAATTTAACCGTTTGCAAGGGCAATACCATCGCCTGGATGAGAGCGAATGGAGAAAATGGGCGTCTTATTTGAAACATTTGCAGTCGAAGGTTGTTTTTCATCAAAAGGGCGTTTTTGTTTTTAAATTGGCCAACAAAAATTGACAGGTCTTTTTTCATGTTTTCTCACATTCTGACTTGACAAAAAAAGTCTAAATCTGTAAAGTTAAGATTCGCCTATAAAAAATTCAAACCATATTTATGGGATTTTAGGAGTCGATTTTGATGTTTGAAAAGTACCATGCTGAAAAACGTTGTTTTTTTTGCGCGTTTTTACGGAATATCAATAAAATAAGGAGAGGCAAGAGACCATGAATAATCACAAGTTTATTAGAACGTTTTTTCAATGTATTTTAACAATATTACTGATGGCGTCTGGTATGCATTTAATGGCCCAGGCGCCCACTGCCACCACTGGAGCGGCAACCGGAGTGGGTTCAAGGGATGCCACCCTGAACGGCACGGTCAATGCCAATGGCTCGTCAACCACCGTATTCTTTGAGTACGGACTTACTGAAGAATACGGTATGACTTGGCCTGCTGATCAGAGCCCGGTTACCGGTTCCACCGATACCCCGGTCACGGCTACTTTGAGTTCACTAGATCCAGACACCACATACCATTACCGGGTTGTAGCCACCAATGCCAGCGGCACAACTTACGGTGCAGACATGACCTTTACTACCCTAACATCCACGGACACCCCACCAACAGTCTTTACAACCGGTGCAACCGGGATAGGGGCAGATTCTGCAACCTTAAACGGCACGGTAAATGCCCATGGTTTAAGTACCACGGTTAGTTTCGAATGGGGGACGGATACCAATTACGGTAACACAGTCACCGCGGTTCCTAGTCCGGTAAGCTCCGGAGAACCCGTACCGGTAAGTGCGGCGCTTACCGGGCTTGCCAACAATACCACCTATCATTACCGGGTGGTGGCGACAAACGCTGGCGGAACCACTTATGGTAATGACATGACCTTTACCATCGGTACGGTGGGAACGGCACCCACAGCAACGACGAATGCTGCCACCGGGGTTGGCAGCACCTCTGCCACGTTAAACGGTACGGTGAATGCCGGTGATTCGGCGACCGTTGTCACCTTCGAGTATGGGTTGGACACCAACTACGGCAGCATCGCCGTCGCCGCCCAGAGCCCGGTTTCTGGCAGCACGGACACAGCAGTCAGTGTAACCCTCAGCGATTTTTTACCCAACACCACCTATCATTACCGGGTGACAGCCACCAATGCCAACGGCAGCGACAATGGCGCGGACATGACCTTCACCACGCTGCCGCTGATCCCCACAGCTATCACTAATGCGGCTTCGGCAGTAACAACCACGGGCGCCACCTTAAACGGGACAGTGAATGCCAATGGTGCCAGTACCACCGTGACCTTTGAGTACGGCATGGACACCAACTACGGCACCACAGTCACGGCGGATCAGAGCCCGGTGACCGGTTCTACCGATACAGCGGTGAGCAAAGCTATTACCGGTTTGACTAACGGCATCACTTATCATTACCGGGTAATGGCGGTAAACGCAGGAGGAACCACCTACGGTGCGGATATGACCTTTACCACCGGGGCCACTGCACCCACGGCCACCACCAATGCGGCTTCCGGGGTAGGCACCACCACAGCCACGTTAAACGGTACGGTGAATGCCAATAATAGCAGTACTACAGTGACCTTTGAGTACGGTGAAACCACCGCCTATGGCAGGACCGTGGGTGCGGTCCAGAGTCCGGTTACCGGTTCCACAAACACAGCAGTTAGCGCACCCGTTACCAGCCTGGTTCCCAACACCACCTATCATTACCGGGTAGTGGGACAAAACGCCAACGGCACCACCTATGGTGCGGACATGACCTTTACCACGTTATCTGCACCCACGGTCTTTACCAACGCTGCTTCATCGGTAAGCACCACCGGTGCCACTCTAAACGGCACGGTGAATGCCAATGGTAACAGTACCACCGTAACCTTTGAGTACGGTTTAACTACCGCCTACGGAACCACGGTGACCGCCGATCAAAGCCCGGTGACCGGCACCACCTCCACCGCGGTGAGCAAAGCCATTACCGGTTTGACCCCCAACACCACCTACCATTACCGGGTGGTGGGGCAAAACGCCAACGGCACCACCTATGGTGTGGACATGACGTTTTTCACTTCAACACCGGCTGCTCCTACTGCCGTCACCAATCCTGCTTCTTTTGTGTTAATCAACGGGGCTACTCTAAACGGCACGGTTAATGCCAATAATGCCAGTACCACGGTGACTTTTGAATGGGGTGACGCGTCCGGCCCTCCCTACGCCAACACGGTGCCTGCTGTTCCCAGTCCGATTGCCGGTACCACCAACACCCCGGTTATCGCAGTAATTACCGGTCTCATCAACAACACCACCTACTATTACCGTATAGTGGCCGTGAACGCGAACGGCACTGCCTATGGTGACGAGATGAGTTTTACTACTACATCTGCACCCGCTGCTGTCACCGGTGCAGCTTCGGCGGTGAGTTCCACCTCGGCCACCTTGAACGGTACGGTTAATCCCAATACCGCTGCCGGCAGTGTTGAGGTGTTCTTTCAATACGGTTTGACCACCACCTACACCGACGCGGTAACTGCCGATCAAAGTCCCCTTACCGGTACTACCAACACCCCGGTTAGCAGCACCATTACCGGTTTAACCCCCAATACCGTTTATTACTACCGGGTGGTGGCAATGAACCCCACGGATGTCACCTATGGCGCCGATATGAGCTTTACCACCCTGGCCATCGAACCTCCACCTACTGCTTTCACCAATGCGGCATCGGCTGTGGGAACCACCTCAGCCACTCTAAACGGCACGGTCAATGCCAATAATACCTTTACCACGGTAACTTTTGAGTATGGAGAGGACACCAATTACGGCAGAACAGTGACGGCAGACCAGAGCCCGGTCACCGGTTCCATTGATACAGCCGTAAGTGCCACCCCTACCGACCTGCAGCCCAACACCACGTATCATTACCGGGTGAGAGCGCAGAATACCGATAATACCGTCTATGGTGATGACATGACCTTTTCCACCGGTGCTTCACCCCCCACAGCCGACACCAATGCCGCCACCGCTGTAACCAGTACCGGGGCCACTTTAAACGGGACAGTCAATGCCAATAACAACAGCACCACCGTCACCTTCGAGTACGGTTTAACCACTAGCTACGGCACCACGGTGACCGCCGATCAAAGTCCGGTTACAGGGGGCAGCAATACGGTTGTCAGCACGTCCTTAACCGGTTTGACCACCAATACCACGTATCATTACCGGGTGGCGGCGCAGAACAGTTCGGGTACCACCTATGGTGCGGACATGACCTTTTTTACCGGTACGGCAGCACCCACGGTGACCACGGCGGCAGCAACAAGTATAGGACCCACCAGCGCCACCTTGAACGGCACGGTCAATGCCAATAATGGCAGTACTACCGTGACCTTTGAATATGGAGAAACTACCGGCTACGGTAGAACAGTGACGGCAGACCAGAGCCCGGTTACCGGTTCTATTGATACAGCCGTAAGTGTCACCCCTACCGATCTGCTTCCCAATACCACCTATCATTACCGGGCAGTGGGTCAAAACACCGGTGGGACCACCTATGGTGCGGATATGTCCTTTACCACCAATGCCGCCAACACCCCCATCGTAACCACCGCAAATGTAACCGGTATAACCGCCCTGTCGGCCATCACTGGGGGCAATGTAACCGATGAAGGCGGTGCAACGGTCACAGCCAGAGGCGTGTGTTGGAGCACCATCCCCACCCCCACCACTGCCGATAACCTCACCTCCGACGGTACCGGCGCCGGTGCGTTTACCAGTAACCTCACCGGCTTGAGCGAACTCACCACCTACTATGTCAGGGCCTATGCCACTAACTTATACGGTACGGTCTACGGCAATGAAGTCCAATTCACCACCAATGCAGCCAGTCTCCCCACCGTAACCACCGCCAATGTGACTGCAATAACCGCCGTATCGGCAAGAAGCGGCGGCAATGTCACCGATGAAGGCGATGCCCCGGTCACTGCCAGGGGCGTCTGTTGGAGCAACGCTCCCAACCCAACCATTGCCAATAACTCCACCTCCGACGGTACCGGACCCGGTGCCTTTACCAGTTTCCTCATCAATCTCACCGAAAACACCACTTACTATGTCAGGGCCTATGCCACCAATTTATTCGGTACTTCCTACGGCAGTGAATTTCAATTCACCACCAATGCCGGCAGCGCCCCCACCGTAACCACCGTCAATGTAACCAATATAACCGCCACGTCAGCAACGAGCGGGGGCAATGTCACCGATGAAGGCGACACCCCGGCCACAGCCAGGGGCGTCTGTTGGAGCACCGCCCCCAACCCCACTACTGCCGATAACACCACCTACGACGGTACCGGCAGCGGCACCTTTACCAGTAACCTCACCGGCTTGACCGCAAACACCACCTACTACATCAGGGCCTATGCCACCAACTCATTCGGTACGGGCTACGGTAATGAAATCCAATTCACCACCGGCAGCGGAGTAGTTAGCGTTAATATTACCGAACCCGGCGACGGAGAGGTGGTTTCCGGCACGGTGACTATCGCAGCCGATACCTCGGTCAGCAGCGCCAAAGTGGAGTTCTACATCGACGATACCTTAATCGGGACCGATACCTCCTCTCCCTATGAAATCCAATGGGACAGCACCACGGTGGCGGACGGCAGCCATACCATCAAAGCCGTGGCCTACGATCAAAACGATAACAGCTCCCAGGATGAAATCACGGTCACAGTATCCAACATCCCCAGTATCCCGCCGGAGATTATGCTGAACCGGGACAATCTCAATTTCGGTGCCATTTTCCAGGGCAGCAGCACTGCGGACAGTACCTTGGGCGCTCCCACGACCACCAGCCCACAGACACTGCTGATCAACAACAGCGGCGGCGGTACGCTGAACTGGACCATCACCAAAGATGCCGAATGGCTTACCTGTACACCCGCCTCCGGTGTGGGACCCGGGGTGGTCATCGTGTCCGTGAACCCGTCGGGCCTGGCAGTAGGGTCCTACTCCACAGCCATTACCGTATCGGACCCGGCCAATGGTTCGGTTACCTTACCGGTCAATTTAGTTATCTATAACCAGGGGACCACGTCAGCCCCATTCGGCTATTTCGAAACCCCTATCGACAACTCCACTGTGATGAGCAGCATCCCGGTCACCGGCTGGGTATTGGATGATATCGAGGTAACCAGCGTAAAAATTTACCGGGCCCCGGTGGACAATGAAGGCAGCGGCCTTATATATATCGGAAATGCGGTCATGGTGGACGGTGCACGACCGGATGTGGAACAGGCTTACCCAGATTACCCATTAAACTACCAGGCCGGTTGGGGATACATGCTGCTGACCAATTTCCTGCCCAACCAGGGCAACGGCAGCTTTACACTCTATGCCAAAGCCAGGGATAAAGAAGGGAATACCGTTACATTGGGCAGTAAGACTATCATCTGCGACAATGCCAATGCGGTAAAACCTTTTGGTGCCATCGATACACCTTCGCAGGGCGGAATCGCGGCAGGCCCGGATTATGTGAATTTCGGCTGGGCATTGACCCCGCAGCCCAATACCATCCCGATGGATGGTTCCACCATTACCGTATGGGTAGACGGAGTCCCGTTGGGCAGCCCGGTCTACAACCAGTACCGTAAAGATATCGCCACCCTGTTCCCGGGTTACAATAACAGCGACGGTGCAGTGGGTTATTTCTACTTAGACACCACTTCGTATTTCAACGGTGTTCATACCATTGCCTGGTCGGTGCAAGACAACGCCGGGAACAAGGACGGTGTGGGCAGCAGGTACTTCACGATCATCAACAGCGGCAGTTCCAGTCGAGCAAACGCCCAATCCGCCCATACCCCAAACCTCCATGGTGACTTCTTTGACGACGGCCTGCAAGATGAAATCGATACACCGGCACTTAAGGTAAAACAACTCCAGCATGTGGAATTCCAGGTGAGTAACTATTTCTCCCGTATCCGGGGTTACCTGTCGGTCAACGGCAAATTCAGACCGTTACCCATCGGTTCTACCCTGGATCATAGAACCGGGAGATTTTATTGGGATCCAGGTGCGGGTTTTGCCGGTCCCTTCAGGTTGGTGTTTGTCATCGTCACCCCTGGCGGCGATGTTCATCAGAAGACCATAGAGATAACCATCGAACAGAAATAATGTTTTGTTTTTACCCCGGCGGCGTCAAATCTAAGGCCCCGCCGGGGACCAACAATGGGGTATTGGCCGCAGGAGGTAAATGAAAAATAAGAGTGAACGTGTGACTCGGGGGACGGGGCTATTGGAAAACGTCCTGTCCAGGAAACGTAGTCGCAAGGCCAATAAGCTGATCCCGGATGCTTTGCGCAGCGGGCGGCTGCTGGATATTGGCTGTGGCACGTATCCACATTTCCTGGTGGAAACGGAATTTAAAGAAAAATACGGTGTCGATCAATCACCAGAGATTACCCGCCACTGTGAATTGGTTGATGCGCATCAATCTCTTCACCTGGTGCAGTGGGATTTTGCCCGGGAGGAAAAGCTGCCTTTTGAAGACGAGTTTTTTGATGTCATTACCATGCTGGCGGTATTTGAGCACATCGAACCCGCTCGCATCCGGCGGTTGGTAGCGGAAATTTTGCGGACGTTAAAAACCGGTGGTCTGTTTATAATGACCACGCCTGCCGGGTGGACGGATTGGCTGCTTCGGCTGTTGGCCTGTTTAAAACTTGTTAGTGCGGTAGAGATAGAAGACCACAAAGATACCTATTCCCACAAAAAAATAACCCGGATTCTTGAAGACTGCGAGTTTAGAAGAGAGAAGATCACATTGGGTTATTTTGAACTTTTTATGAATATATGGGGTAAAGCCCAAAAGTGATAGGAGATTCCCAATATGGAGAAGGAAACGTTTAAAACATTAAGCATAATCATCCCGGTATATAATGAAGAGAAGACCGTGGAGGAGTTGGTGGAGACGGTGCTGGCGGTACCGCTGGAATTGGAAAAAGAACTGCTCATTGTTGATGACTGCTCAACGGACAATACGTTTGCAAAGGTTTCTCAATTGAGAGAAAAACACCCTGCCATCGGTGTATTTCAAAATGAGAAGAACAGGGGAAAGGGATTCAGTGTCAGGCGGGGCATTGATGAGGCCAGCGGAGATATCATTATTGTCCAGGATGCAGACCTGGAGTATGACCCCAATGAATATCCCAAATTGTTGAAACCGATTTTGCAGGGAAATGCGGATGTCGTCTATGGAACCCGGTTTATTACCACTGAACCCAGGAGAGTTTTGTATTTCTGGCACTATATTGGCAATAAAATGTTGACCCTGTTTTCCAATATGGTGAGCAATCTAAATCTTTCCGATATGGAGACCTGTTATAAAATGTTTCGGGCCCCGGTGATAAAGGCCCTCAAACTTAAAGAAAACCGCTTCGGCATTGAACCTGAGGTAACGTTTAAGCTGTCCAGGGTTAAGGGTTTACGGATTTACGAAGTGGGAATTTCCTATCATGGCCGAACGTACCTGGAAGGGAAAAAAATCAACTGGAAAGATGGTGTGCGGGCGTTTTATGTGCTGCTGAAGAATTATTTTTCCTACTTAATACGAAGAGAAAAACATATTTATAAAGACCTGAGTAAGAAGTAAGTAGTAGGTAGTAGGCAGATTTGTTTGGAATTTGTAATTTGTAATTTTGGATATAATGTTATAAAATAGAGGCGTAATATGTTGATAAAAATTTGGAGGTTAGGCTATGCTAGAAGAGAATTTTGTTGAGATGCTTGGTGACAGCATCAAGAAAAACTGGGCGTTACCTGCGTTTTCCAATTACAATGAATCGGCCCTCACCTACGGCCAGGTGGCGGAAGGAATATTATGGCTCCACTATGTGTTTCAAAAGGTCCACATCAAACGGGGTGATAAGATTGCCCTCATCGGCCGAAATTCTACCAACTGGGCCATTGTTTACCTGGCAACCGTTACCTATGGTGCGGTCATCGTTCCCGTACTGCCGGATTTTCATGTGGATGATTTTCATCACATTGTAAATCATTCGGATTCGCTGCTGCTTTTTGTGGCGGAGAACATCTATGAAAATATTGATGCAGAAAAAATGCCAGGGTTGGAAGCGATATTCTCGCTCACGGATTTAAAAGTACTTTATTCCAAAAAGAAGACCATTCCCAAAACACTTGAAAAAGCAGACGAACATTACCTGGAAAAATTTGACGGGACATTGACACCTGAAAACTTTACCCTGGAAACGGTTTCCAATGCTGAACTGTCCGGTATCCTTTACACTTCCGGCACATCCGGGTTTTCCAAAGGAGTAATGCTGCCCAATAACAGCCTGGCGGCCAATGTTCGTTTTGCCCGGAACAGTATTGATTTGAAAGCCGGTGATCCGATTCTCTCATTCCTTCCCATGGCGCATACCTTTGGGTGTACCTTTGACTTTTTATTCCCTTTTGCTGTTGGGTGCCACATGACGTTCCTGGGGCAAATCCCGTCTCCCAAGATCCTGGTGCAGGCATTGGAACGTATTCGTCCCCGGTTGATTTTGTCCGTGCCCCTGGTGATTGAAAAGATCTACAGGAACCGGTTAAAGCCCAAAGTGGAAAAAGGAGCTGTCAAAACCATGACGAAAATCCCGGGATTGAAGAATGTTATTCTTAAGAAAATCCGGCAAAAACTGGTGGATGTGTTTGGTGGTAATTTTATTGAAATTGTCATCGGTGGTGCGGCCCTTAATGAAGAAGTAGAAGACTTTTTGAGGAAAATCAAATTCCCCTTTACTGTCGGTTACGGCATGACCGAATGCGGCCCGTTAATCAGTTACACGCCCTTTCCCCGAAATAAGAAACAAGCGGTGGGGCAATTAATGGATACATTGGAAATCCGGATTGATTCGTCGGTAACTGGTGCCACCGACGGGAGCGGAGAGATCCAGGTACGCGGCGAAAATGTCATGACCGGTTATTACAAAAACGAGGAGGCCACCAAAGAGGCAATCGATGAAGATGGCTGGCTCCATACGGGTGATGTCGGCATGATGGATGGAGACGGGTTTATTTATATCAAAGGCAGGCATAAAAGCATACTGTTGGGACCGTCGGGTCAGAATATTTACCCGGAGGAGATTGAAGCGCGGCTCAATAATATGCCCTATGTGGAAGAGGCGCTGGTGATTGAAAAAGATAAAAAGCTTGTGGCATATGTGTATCCGACCATGGATGCCGTGGATGCCGAGGGGCTCAGTGAACAGGATTTGCAGGAAAAAATTGAAATCAACCGCAACCAGATCAACGAGCAATTACCGGCTTACAGCCGAATTACAAAGATTGAACTTTACCCGGAGGAGTTTGAAAAGACACCCACCAAGAAGATCAAACGATTTTTATATACGTCTCTTGGTTAGAGCAATTAATAATTAACAATTAACAATTGACAATTAGCCGTTAAGGCACAAAGGCAGGAGGCATTTTCCTGTGTTTGTGTGTCCAGTGAAAAATTTATAATCAAAAATAGAAAAAAGAATTCATAAGTGGTATAATTCTTATCCTTGATTTCAGAAGTAAATAAAATCAAGTATTTGGTAAATAAACGTTTAGCAGTACATAAATACAGGTAAGGAGGAAAATATGAGCAACAACAAGAACAAAGAGGAAGGGAAAGTAAATGAGCATGTAAGGGAATTGGAAGCTGAGGTCATAAAGGAAAGCAAAAAGATAACTGAAGATATTATGAAAAACATGGGTGGTCTCAGGAAACTCTTCTATACCATCAGGAAAATTTTCATCAGCGGCCCCCGGAGTGGGGTTTATCATGATTGGCTTGTGGTTTACTCATTCTATAAAAAAGCCCTTTACTGCGTCAGTATCAGCAGCCGGAACCCGGTAACAGAAGAAGAAATGGCTGCCTTAGCCATCATCCGGGCATACCTGGAACTTGCCAGGTATGAAAGAGATTTTGCCCAGGCCTGGTCATTTGTGAACATGGCGGCGAGTCATTTACCCCTGGTGGTAGAAGATAAAGACCTGCCTCCGTTTGTCTCTTATTTAAAGTCTTTTAAGGAGAAAGAAGATGACGATGATATAAGCCAATTAGATAAAAACAAATTGCAGCATAAGCTGCTGGAACGGGCTCACCAATGGAATTCGGAAAATCGAAAAACGTCACTCAAATTGTCTCTTTGGTGGTCTGTGGGATTCTGGCTTTTTCTAAGCCTGGGAATTGCCGTGCTGGTCGCCGAGTATGCTACTCCGAATTTCAAAGGAGGACCAACTCTTTTTTATCCCTATGTTTCGATTTCATTACTGGGTTTCTTTGGAGGCGGACTTAGTGCGTTTTTTACTACACGAAAGGCAGCGGTAAACATCCCCAACAGCGTCTTAATCAGGGCACATACGGTTCTACGAATGTTACTGGGAGCAGCAGGTTCGTTTGTGGTTTATGTGATAGCCCAATGGATGCCGCTGGCCGGGATTTCTGAGTTGATCAATACGAATTATGCGGTTTTTTTGACCCTGGGTATTGTGGCAGGGTTCTCTGAAAGGTTTTTTATAGGAGCTCTTGAGAAGATTACCGCTAATTTAAGCCCCGATCTGGAAAGCGATGAAACCGGTACAGCAAATGACAAACCACTTTAATAGGTTTGCCCTGGTACATGAGTATGTGCCCAAATCCTTCTTATCTTCCTCTCTTCTTATCTTCCATCTTTTCCAATTCCCTGTGATCCTTGATAACCAGTTCCACGGCTGCCGTACCGCCAACATCATCCATTAACGTTACAAGATATTTGCCAGGCCCGGGATTAATAAAAACATCTTCTTTAACACTTGTTTCTGAAATCAACTGGTCATCAAGAAACCAGAAGATTTTGCGTACCCTGTTGGTGACGGCTGCGGATAGTTTTATGCCGTGATCTGATATATCCAATTTATCCAACCGCTGATAGTAAACCGTATTTTTAACCGGAGAAAGAATCACCGGCGGATAATACGTCTGCCCTGCCATGTTTTCGATGTCATAAGCAGGAACATTATCCACGGGGACACCTTGCTTTAATAGATGAGTGGCTATTTCCGGCGGCCAGATTTCAAATACTTTTTTCTCAATATTTCCAGGTGAAGTTGAAACATCCGCTTGTTTTCCAGTTTGTCTATCCACAGCAATAACCTGGTGAATATTACAACGTTCGATCCTTGAAGCGCTGGTTGTGGTTTCAATATAATATTCAGTAATCAACCTGGTACAATGCCTGGAAGGAAGCTTCCCACTGACTGCACAAACTTTACGGGTTTTAACTCCGTCCGGTTTGGCAAACCATTGCCCTGTAGATGTGGGTTGAAGGGCCTGGAAAAGGTCAAATAAAATGGGTCCGGCAGTCTTGCTCCCAGCCAGCCCCTGCGAAGATGCACCGCTAAAATTACCCACCCATACCCCAATGGTATATTCAGGGGTATAACCGATACCCCAGGCATCCTGGTGTCCATAGGACGTACCGGTTTTCCAGGCAATGGTGGGGCGGTTCTTTGAAAACTGCCAGCTCTCAGGAAAATCAGGCCGCTCAACATCAGTCAAAATATGTGTCACCAACCATGCTGCTTCCTCTGAAAGAAGCCGTTTACCAGGAGATTCGGAAGTCTTGCCGTTTGCTGGGTCCTGTAAAATTTTGTAAGGTTTAAATATACCTCCATTGGCCAGGCTGGCATAAAGATTGGTCAATTCGATGAGTTTGACTTCCACTCCTCCTAATACCAGCGGAAGACCATAATAATCAACCGGTTGATTCAGCGTACTTATTCCACCGTCCTTTAACAGGTTATACAATTTTTCAGCGCCCAGTTGTTTACTGAGGCGCACGGCTGCAACATTTAAAGATTCGGTTAACGCATCCCGCATCCGCACCAGTCCGACAAATTCTTTACTGTAATTTTGAGGCGAGTATCCGGCATAATTGATTGGAATGTCGTACAATATTTTCTTTTCAGATATTAGACCTTGCTGGAGAGCCAGGCCGTAGAGAAAGGGTTTTAACGTGGACCCGGGAGAACGGGGCGCCCGAATACCGTCATTAGCGCCCAGGCTTTCTTTGGAAAAATAATCGATGGAACCGACGACAACGCGTACTTCCCGCGTACTGTTATCAATCACTACTGCCGATGCATTGGTGATATTGTAATATTCGAGGGTTCGAATATAACGTTTTAAGAGACCTTTTACCCTGCGCTGCATGTTTTCATCAATAGTGGTGTGCCAGATATATTGTCCGGGATTCCTGGCAGCCAAATGCCACGCTGTGTGAAGGGCGAGGTATTTATTATTTCCAGGTGCTAATGTAATAGGCTCTTTCAGAGAACGTTGATATTGATCAGGGGTAATAAGTTCAGCAGCGAGCATTTTTTTTAAAATACGATCCCTGGCAGCTTTGGCTTTAACCGGTTCTTTGTCCGGTCTGTATTGATTCGGGGCTTTGGGGATAGCGATCAATAAGGCAATTTCTCCTATACTTAAATCGGCGGCGGATTTTCCAAAATATTTATAAGCAGCAGCTTGAAGGCCTTCAGTATTCCCTCCATAAGGTGCAAGCGCCAGGTAATAGGCCAGTATTTCAACTTTTGAATAATGCATTTCCAGTTTTAAAGCCCGAACCGCTTCAACCAGTTTTGCCCATAATGTGCGCTTGCGCCGCTCCATCATTCGCGCCAACTGCATGGTAATAGTAGAACCGCCGGATACCACCCTGCCTTTAATGATATTATTGACTACTGCACGTATAATGGAAAAAGGGTTTATGCCAAAATGTTTATAAAAATAACGGTCTTCTTCCATCAGCAGGGTCTTGATAAAAAGAGGTGAAATATCCTTAAAAGGTACATGCATACGAAAATAACCGTCGTTTGAAATAAGCACTGTCAACAACTGCCCATTCCTGTCATAAAAACGATACGCTTGTTCAGGCTCCAGCCGGTCTTCCTTCAAAGGCACAGAAATAAAAAGAATACTAATAAAAAGAAGAAAAAGAATTAACCCGATTAAAATAAATTTTTTTTCTAATAAAACGTTTTTGGAAGTCCAGAAACCTTTTTTCAAAAAGGGGTCGGCGACCCCAGCCGCTTGCACGGCATGGCCATTTTCCCACGTTAAAGACGTATTCTCAAATCTTTGTTTTTTTTGCAAGCTTTTCCAGAGTATTAGTAAAAAGGTTTCTGGCCGCCGAAGGAATAAAAACATTTTTTTCATTATTCTAAATCCAAGGCAAACAACGATCTGCCTTCTTTTGGTAGTATTTTAATTTGTCCGGAGTCGGCTTCGCTGAAGATATCCGGATCGTACATTGCCTCTGCCCGTATGGCTGGTACTTTGAAATTACCCACTGTTACCGCGCGGGTTGTATAGTAATAGGTTTTTTCAGTGGTGGGTACGGTAAGGTAGATATTAATAAGGTCATCGCGGATATCCAGGTAATCGGGTTTTATATCCTGTTGAATCCAGGGTAATGAAGCTGATGTACTGAGGCGGGTATTTTCGATTTCAAGGCCTGTGGGAAGCAGGTCTGTAATGATAATATTTTCGAGGGTGGAGGAGTAAGATTTCACTTTGATTTCAGCCACTACCAGGTCACCCTGGGTAATGTTTGTAAAATCAATGGGTTCACCCTTTTTATCAAGAAAGCGGCGTCTCACCTGTATACCTTTATCCTGCTGCAACGATTCAGGGTCTTTAATAATACCGACCGCTTCCCAGGCATAGGTCACCTCATCTTTGCCTTTGACTTCAATGCGGACGGCGCCTTTAAGCAACTCCGGTGTTCGAAGAATCACTTCACCGATAAACGGTACAACCGTGCCATCTCCCAGGCTGATTTTGACGTTCGCCGCTTTTGTGGTTTTACTGGCAGCGGCTTTACCAATGGCAAGAAGCGCAAAGGCATTTTCCTGGGTAGAACCCCATCGGCCGCCCCTGGCTTTCTCTGCGATTTGAGAAACCAATATGGGAATTCGTGGGGATTGAGGTTCCACTGTCACCATAGCGTCAAGGATAATGGAGAGGTCACGGATATTGGAAGCAAAATGCCCACCAGTATCCCTGTACCAAAGATCATATTCATCGAATACGTCAATGGTGCTTAATATCTCCTTGGCTGTGTCTTTGTTTCCAGCAGTAAAGAAAGCAGAAGCCAGCCGTGCCCGGTCATGGGTTTTTAATTGGTCAAAATAGTTATCATAAATATAATTTAACTTTGACAGCACATTTTCCTCGGCCAACGCCAGCACATACAATATATACAGGCTGTGGTTCACTCCATAGGAACGATTGTAGAGGTTGTTTTTGTTTAACGATACCGAAGCCTTTTGATTCAAATAATGAATCATGCTGTTCCAGACTCTGTTATCGATCTTCAGCCCGGTTTTTTGTGCTTCCACCAGGAAATGAGATGCATAAACAGAAGACCAGTTATTCACTTGACTTTGTCCCTCCCAATAAGAAAACACACCGTTTTCGAGCTGCATACGTTCGATTTTGGAAATGCCCTTGTTTAAAAAATACCTGGGGTTTTTTTTCGCTGTGAACATCTTTCCGGCAGATTTTGCCATATCGGAAAAGTACAGTAAAGGGAATAGTTTGGAAATGGTCTGTTCCAGGCAGCCGTGGGGATAGCGAAGCAGGTAAGACAGGCTGTTTTGGAACCGGTTCAGCAGTGTCGATGATATTTTCATTGCATATTCCTGGCTGCCTTCTATAAAATTTCCGGGCATTTTTACAGACCTGGGAGTATTTTTATCTACCACTCCACCACCGCTTTTGGTAACCATCGTGCCCGGGGCTCGAACCGGCACGTTCACCTGTTTTTGAACTGCCTCCTCTACTCCCTCCGCTGACAGTTTAAAGGTGGATACACCAACTTTATGATTCACTTTTACAGGAAAATCCACACAGGCTTCGCCGTTGGCAGGAACAAAAACCGTCTTTTGCGCGGTTCCTATCATTTTAACATGATCTGATGCGTTCATTTTTATACTGATCTTACCGCCTGTATCCGTACCATTATAAATGGTTACCGGGATAATAAAATCGTCACCTGTGGCCATAAAACGCGGCAGTGTGGGTTTCAGCACCAGTTTGTCCCGCACCAGGATTTCCTTTTGTATGGAAGCAAAACGCTGGTTACCAAAGGCCACCGCCATCACCCGCAAGGTGCCGTTAAAATCAGGAAGTTTAAAACTCACCGATCCTTCACCATTGGCATTGAGCCTAAGTAAACCCGACCAAAGAGCCACGGATTTCACCCGCTTCTGGGAGTGAGGGCTTACCCTTTTTTTCTTGATCAATGCACGGGAAGGTGCATCGCCAGAAGGAGAAATCCTGTATTTTACCTCTGGTTCATAAGGCATTACCATGGGATACATGGAATAATGGTCCACTTCCAATCGCCGTCTTTGATTAAAATAACCGGTCATGTTAGGAAGCTTAAACCGTGTCAGTTCAAGTATGCCCACATCAACCGCCGCAATGGTAAAGTGCATGTCTGAATTGTTGGTATCATTGACTTTTAATAATACCTTTAATTCACTATTGGGAACGGCTTTCTTTGGCATGATTAATTTTATTTCCGGTTCATGGGACCGGTCTTTAACATTGATGTTGATCAACCCGGCCGCATAGATGGGATCATGCCGCCCACCTTTATGCACCGGTTTAACGGCAAAGGCACTGATGTAAAAATTCGGCAGGTAAGAGGGTTTTACGGCAATGGAAATAATCTGCTTTTTGCCGGTTACATTAAGAACCTGGGTAAAAAGAATCTTATCTCGCTCACCCATAATCAAGACTTTTCCTGGAAAGGGTGGATGAACTTCAACTTTCACCATGTCGTTTACGAAAACCTTCTTGTTCAAAACCGTCAGTTCCACTTTATCTGACTCTTCGACAAACTGGGTGAGTTTTTCTTCGCCGTGCACGTTAAAGGTATACCGGGTGACCTGTTTACCGATCAGATCCTCTATTTCAAGAATATGTTCCCCGGAAAATCGCGGCGTGTAGACCCATTTCCCTTCCATATCCCGGGTATCTTCGAGGGTGTCCACCAGTACTTTTTCTTTTTCTGTGACATAGCGGTAATATCCCCGTTGGTTCTTGCGGTAATGGGTAATAAGCTTGTTCCTGTAGACGGTTATTGACAGCTTTTGCTGGCTTCGTTCAATGGGGTTACCGTCTGCATCAACGTTTACAATCTTAAAACCCACAGGTTTATTGATGTTTATCACGCCTGTTGTAAGTTTTGAAACACCTGCATATTGAGTGTAGAGTAACACATCGGTACTGCCGTAGGCAGAAACGCCGCGGCCCCCTGCATCAATAACAGTGGCGGAAAAAAAAGCGGTCAGTCCAATGGGTGAATCAATATGATCAGGTACCTGGTATTCAAAAACATGAGTGCCATTGCTGTCCAGGCGAACTTCTGCCAGGTCTTGATCAAGGCGCTGGAATTTATTATCATCATGACCAAAGGTATACGTGCTGTATCCTCTGGGTTTGAAATAATTGGGCCGCAGGTTGATACGACCGCTCACCGGCCGATCCGCTGCCGGCGGGCCAAAGAGGTTCTTTGCCTTCACTTTAAATCTCAGGGTATCTCCAGCATACACTCTTTTGGTAAGAAGTTCCAAATCCACTTTGATTTTATTGGGAATAAATTCTTCCACCTGGAAGGTGTAATTGCCGATATTACTTCCTTTCCACAGCATGGCCGCGTGCCATTTGCCGGTCTTGGCTTCGGCTGGCACATCAAAATCATAGACGTATAAACCGTGTTTATCCAGGGTATAGCGTTCGGACACCACATGTTTGCCCGTGGGATTTGTCAACCGGAAGGTTACCGGGTATTCTTCAGGCAGCACTCCTTCCCTGCCCCGGGTCACCGCCACCAGGTGCACTTTTTCACCAGGCCTGTAAACCCCCCGATCCGAATAGATATAGGACCGAATTGTACTTTTTTTGGACGAACTTCCTTCAATATCGAAACCGGCTAAACGGTCACGATGTTTCCGCATATCCAGGAAGGAAAAATCATCGCCCTTTTTTGCCAGAATATGAGTCGGTGCCGAGCCCTTATTCATTCTGAGACGGGCAAAGCCGTTACTGTCGGTATAAGCTGTCCCAATCACCTGGTTCCAACGGTCAAAGGCTTCCACTTTAACCCTGGGGAATGCCTGCAAATAATGAAGAGAATTTGCCCATACCACCATGTTATTATCGAAACGCCGCGCAATAAGGCCGATATCGGTTGCTAAAAACCATCGACTATTGGCAGCATTGGGAGAATAAACAGAAGAGTTTTTGCTCACACTTACGCGAAACAAACCATGAACATTGTCTTTAATGAGTTTGGACAGGTCAACATGAGTAACTATCAACCGGTTTTTGGTAGAGGAATCGGAGGTCCCACCAACAATCTCATGGACGTTATATTTCTTTTTAATGATGTTTTTGGCAATATCTGAAATGTTTGAAGAATCGATACGATGGTTAATAAAATAGTTAACATTACTGGCAAATATTTTATCGATGATAATATAAAAGCTGTAAACATTGGTGGTTAGAACCGGGATCTGGGTCAGATCCCTTCGTGAAAGTATACTTCCGTTCAGGGCAAATTCCAATCGCTGAGTCAGGTCCGGGGCGGTGTAGGTTTTGGTTATGGGTTCCGGGGTAAACGCCCCATCCGCTGCCCACAGTCCCTCTTTAATCTTAAAAACATAACTGACACCCGGTAGAAATTCAGAAGTCACTTCATATTTAAAATCTCCCCTGCTTCTTGACGTGCTGACACTGGCTTCATACTCCAATGGCTTTTCTTCCTCTTGAACCCCTTTGCTGATGGTTAAAAACTGCTTTAAAACATCCGGTTCAATGGGAGCATTAAAGGAAAGTACAGCCGTGTATTTCCTGTCTTTCCACTGCCAGTTCACCTTGCTAAAGTATATGTGTTTCGGTCTTTCCTGGTAGAAATACCCGGAATAATCCTGGGACAGGTTAAGATCGCCCTTCACCGGATTAAGTCCTGCTGTTATTTTGTATTGGATTTTACGGTCCTTTGCCGGTCGATCCATCCAATCACTGACAACGGAAAATCTTCGTATCCCCCGGGAAGTTCCAAGTTTTGCTCGCTGTGTCTGCAATTGATATAACAACGGTACCTGGATAATTGTCTTTTTGTCTTTTCGTTTATTGTACCATATACTGAAATGCCTTCGCAGGTCTTTATCATATACCGGCTCAGATAATTCAATATCCAGGAAAAAACGCTGCTTTAAAATATCCTTTCTATTAAATTCAAACCGTGCGTTTGCTTTTACCACACCCAGGGGCGGCGTATAAAAGTTATATTCCACCGGCGAATACCGAACCTTTCCTTTTGGCGGAGCTTCATGCCAGGTAAATTCTTTAGGTGAGATTTTATTAGGATCAAAAACCACGTTGTACATGGTGGCCGGTGCCAGGGGTTCACCGGGTTTAAATTGTAATTTATGATCCGAAAGCCATACCCATTCCCCTTTTAATCGGGGAGAAATAGAAAAAAGGCCGGTGCTCTCATTTCCACCGGTTTTTATGTGAGCTGGTTTAATGTTTTTGGAAAACTCAACATCAATAATAATTCGTCTCCCTACCTTGCCCCGGGGTGAAAATCGCTTGATTTTAAAATGGTTTTTTTGGATTTTAATATAAAAGGTGTTCCCGTATTCGAATTTTGTTTCCTTTTGGGGAAGTATCCGGGGATTTAGAGTAATGGTATAAACCGTGTCAGGGTTCCAGTATCCTACCGGTCGAAGGGTCAAGCATCTCTTATCATTCCAGAAGAGGGTTGCATCAATTTTGGGTTTGATTTTTACTGGTAAAGACTCAGGCTTAATTTCCTGCATTTTATACAGCCGGCCCACGTTGATGATGGGATTAATATTTCTTGAAAAATCAATGATCAACGGTTCCACTGGATTATGTTTTGTGGGTTTATCTTTATCTATGGAAGAGGTATGGATTTGAGGCGATCGAACCAGGTTTTTCCCCGTAGAAAAATTAAAATGATCCTGTCCTTTAAAGAAGTGCTGTTCCGGGTGGTGCAGTAGTTTTTCCATCAATTGAACTGAATATTCCGTATTTTCCGTCCAATTTTTATGGGGAACAAATTCGATCAATCGATGGCTTAGCCATCTAAATTTACCTTTAATTACAGGTTTGATAATCACCGCTTCATTTAAAGTTGTATTACGTGCCACGAATCGCCCGAGATTCCTGTCAAAAAGGATCCATAAACGCAATTCCGGTGGAATATTTTTATGATTTTTATAACGTCCTTTATGTGAAAAAAAAGTAGTAGGAGAGATACGATTTTCCGGTGTAAAAAAGTATTCTGCATGCACCACATTTTCCACGGTTTTAAAGCTAAAATCAGTGGTCCCTGCCCATTCATAGGAAAGGTCCGGGTTAAAATCGGGATTCAGTCGAACCTTATATTGGGTCAACTGTGACCATAAATTATCCGGGTGAAATTTTAATCGGCTGGGATATATCCAGTAAAATCTACCTTTAATTTTCGGAGAAATGATCAAGGGCACATCTTTCGTTAACGGTTCAGGTGAAATGGGTTTGTTTAACCAATCTCCTTTTACCATTGCCCTGGAAAATGTTATAACCAGGTCATCTTCCAGGGCAACGGAATTCCCGTGGAGATTATAGGAGTTGATATATTGTTTTCGCGGCAGCACATAGAAGGAATATTCTAAAGATTTTCCGCTGCGCCATTTCCTGTCCGCGTCTCCATTGATTCCGGGATGGATGGTAACGATAACCGTGGTTTTTACAGGAAGTCCCAGACGTTTATCCGGCCTGAATTCCAGGGTTCGTGCATTCAACCATATCCATACTCCTCCGGCGTTGGGAGTAATATCCACGGGAACCATATCCTGGGATTTCTTTTTTAATACATCCAGGGCACCCACCATGTTGCTTGAAAATTCAATACGAATCGGTGTTTGCCAGGTTACATTCCCTACCGGTGAGAAATCCAAAACATACACTTCATTGGGTGACGTGGTTACCCGGTATTTGGTTCGATCTCCAACCCAGGTCTGGTATTGGGGATTAATAAATTTATCAGGAAAAATCTCCAATTCATAAGTGGTCTCAAATTGGGGTTTATCCCCTGTAAAATTGAAGGTCAGCAGGGAATCCGTTGACCAGCGATAATAGCCCATAACAGGAGGTGAAAGTTTTACATATTCCATTTCGCTGCCAGGAATATTGATACCTTTTTTATATTTCCCGATAATTTCTCCTTCAAATTCAACGGCCAGTTGGTTATCAAAGGTTTCAGGTGAAGGGTTACTGTTCTCCGCAGGGATTAATCCTTTGACGTATACCTGTTCCATTCCTGTGGTTATATTTAAAATTTTAGGACAAAGGAAAAAAATACCCAACAGCTTAATGTCATCTTTACCGGGGACCAGTTCCATCGTGTAAGCTGAGTTAAATTTAGTGGGAGTCACTATTCTATGGGTTTCTTTTAAACCATCCCCGCTTAAGGAAGATTGAACAGATAATTCCTGACTGGCTGGTTTATAATGCACTCGTGATACAGGTTTGTTGTATTGAATGGTAATGATGGCTTTTCTTGCGTGTAGATCATTAAGCTGGCTAATTTTAACCACGCCAACGGAAGTAAAGAAATCAATTAAAGTAATGATAATGACCAATAATAACACTCCTCCCAGGATGTAAAGGTCCCGTGGATAATGAAAACGAAAACGAAAAAACTCTATTTTGTTCCGTTTAGCCTCTGCATCTTTGGTTTGTTCATTCATCTTATCACCTCCTGCTGAAATGATAATAACACAAAACGAAAATAATTTGAAAAGGCTAAGAATCTTCTATGAATAACCCATGAAATTCTATCCCCTTGCCTTTAGGTGGTAAAAAGGTGCCAGGCACAGAACACATTTGAAACCTTTTTTTGCCTTCGGCGACCAGGGGGCTCTTTTCGAGAAAACTGCCCCCTGGACCCCCGCAAAAGCTTTCATTAAAGGGTCTTTATGTACCTTTGTGTAACTTTGTGGCTAAAATTTTAACAGATACGCCCGAAGGGCACCTTAAGTCAACAGTATTGGGTCCAGGGGCAGCTAAATTAATGAATTGCTATTTCACATCTAAAGTGTTATAATCTGATTTCCTGCTAAATCCAAATCAAACACGGTAAAAGAGAATAAATCGTGAATAAAGAAAATGTCTTAGTAACAGGCGGCGCCGGGTATATCGGCAGCCATGTTGTCCGGGACCTGGGTGAAAAAGGCCTGAATCCCATTGTTTACGACAACCTCTCCACCGGTAACCGCGAAAGTGTGTTGTGCGGACAATTCATCCTGGGAGATATCCAGGATACCCCCCTGCTGAGAGAAACCATTCAAAAATACAATATCAAAAGCGTTATTCACTTTGCCGCATCTATCGTAGTGTCAGAGTCCGTAGGCAAACCCCTGGAATATTACGAAAACAACTCCATCAACACCTTTCAACTGATCAAAACCTGTATCGAAACCGGGATTGAAAATTTTGTTTTTTCATCCACTGCTGCGGTTTACGGTATACCGAAAACCGCCCCCATAGCAGAAACCGCGATAATGACCCCCATCAACCCCTATGGCAAATCCAAGATGGTGACGGAAATGGTGCTGAGCGATGTTTCCAAAGCCTATCCTTATTTTAATTATATTGCCCTCCGCTATTTTAACGTGGCGGGCGCAGACCGCGAGGTCCGCATCGGGCAAAATTATAAAAAACCCACCCATTTGATGACCCTGGCCCTGCGAACCGCACTGGGAGATTACCCCCATTTAAATATCTTCGGAACCGATTACCATACCGCGGATGGTACAGCTATCCGGGATTATATCCACATCGATGATCTTTCCAATGCCCACCTGTTGGCCCTGGAATACCTGGAAGCAGAAAAAAAGAGCCGGGTGTTTAACTGCGGGTACGGCACCGGCCACTCGGTCCTGGAAGTGGTTAAAATAACCAAAGAAGTCACAGGAATTGATTTTCTCGCTATTCCTACTAACCGCCGACCCGGGGATCCACCGGAACTGGTGGCGGATTCAACCCTGATCCAAAAAGAGCTTGGATGGAAACCCCTGCACAATGACTTGCATTATATCATTCAAACGGCCTGGGAGTGGGAAAAAAAGTTGAAAGGCGCAGGGCGCAGGGAGCAGGGCGCAGAGAGTTAGGTAAATGATGAGAAAAAAAATTGGGTTTATATTGGTTTTTTTGATCTTGTTGATGGGGGTGGCCCTGGGAAACACCCAGGCGCAGGAAGAAGCAAAACCTACAAAACCAACGGGCGAAGAGGCTAAACAGGAAACAGAACCGCTTTTGCTGGAGCAGGAGCAGCAGGATACAGGGGAAGGTCCAGTGGTTTCTTACCTGATCGAAGCCGAGCTTTTCCCAAGAATCCGAAAACTTTCAGCTAAAGAAACATTGATCTGGCGCAATACCTCCTCGCACGTCGTGGACCACCTGCGGTTCCATCTCTACTATAACGCCTTTCGTGATTTGAATTCTACTTTTATGCGGGAAGCCAAATACTATAAAAAACCCAAAGGGAAACAAAAAAAATTGAAATTCGGTGAAATCAAGATCGAAGAGATCCAACGCCTGGGCGGCGTGGACCTGACAGAAAACCAGCGATTTGTTTCACCTGACGACGGTAACGGGGAAGATGGAACCGTCATGGAACTAAAACTGGATAAAGCAGTTCAACCGGGTCAAACCATCCGGCTTAAAATCGATTTTGACCTTACCATCCCTGAAATATTTCACCGAACCGGCGCGGAGGGCAACTATTTTTTTATGGCTCAATGGTTTCCCAAAATCGGCGTTTTGCAAAGCAATGGTCAATGGCACTGTCATCAATTCCACCACGATTCCGAATTTTTTGCCGATTACGGAGACTATCGAGTGGCATTAACTGTGCCTGAAAAATTCGTGGTGGGTGCCACCGGGAACCTGGTTAAAAAAAAGAAAAATGTCGGCAAAACCTTAACCTATTGGTACCAGGAAAAAAATATCCACGATTTCGCCTGGACCGCTTACCCCCATTTTAAAAAAATCACTGAAAAAATCAGGTTAAAAGGCAACAAGGAGGACACCACCATCGAATTACTGCTTTCTCCTGGTCATTCTGCGGCCAGAGAGCGTTATTTGAACACGTTGAAGTACACCATGTATTTTTTTGCCCAACATATTTTCCCCTACCCCTATAAAAAAATAACCCTGGTGGACCCGCCGCTGAAGGGAAGAAAGTCCTGCGGTATGGAATACCCCACCCTGGTTACCGGGGGCTATATCGATTTACTGCCTGGCTTTATTAAATTACCGGAAACCATCACAGCCCATGAATTTGCCCACCAGTACTGGTACGGCATCGTGGGCACGGACGAAACCAGGGAACCCTGGCTGGATGAAGGGGTTACCACTTTCTTTGAAATGGAAATCATGGAGGACTATTTCCAGGATTCCGCCTCTTTGCTGAACTCCTCTTTTATCCAGGTGAATCAATGGGAAGCGGCACGGGTTTTTTACGCCTGGCTGCTGCCGGTGGACCCGGTGCACCAGTATTCCTGGAAATTTCTAAATTTCCTTCAATATGCGAGCAATGTTTATACTAAAACCGCAATTTTCCTGAAAAGTTTGAAAAATCTGGTGGGAAAAGAACAGATGTATAATTTTTTTAGATACTACGCGGAAAAGTATAAATTCAAACATCCCACAACAGAAGATTTTATCGACACCTTTAACACGTTTATGAACGGCGATTTTTCCTGGGCCTTTGACTGGTTTATCCGGGGAGAAGGGGGACTGGATCACGCTGTCCATTCGCTGGAGTCAGTGAAAATCGCCTCAAACCCGGATAAGTACCGAAATGAAGCAGTTTTTGTTCGCAAGGAGGGATATTTCCCGGTGGAACTGTTGATTACTTTAGATAATGGCAAAGAGATTAAATCCTTCTGGAAGAAAAAAGAAAAATGGAAAAAAATTGTGTTTGATGACACCTCGCCTATCAAAGCGGCCGTGATTGATCCCCTTTACCAGGTGCCCCTCGATCAAAACTTCTTGAATAATTCAAAGACGCGTGAATCCAGCACCTCCGGTATCAAACGGTTGGCTTTAAAGATCGGATTTTTTTTCCAGAATATCCTGGGAGCTTTAATTTTATAAGATTTAAAAGGTTATGAATATGATTATATGAATAGGGGCATAAAAATGAAAGGAACAAAGGGAGCAAATGGAGTTCGGGCTTTTTTCAAGAGCATCGCCTTCAGGAATATAAGTCCTGCTGTTTATGCTTGGTTTTTTAACTTTTTGTTTTCGTTGATCATCTATTTTGGCTGCTACCGGGTATTTTGTGCTGCAGCCGGGAAATCCACGATTGCAGCCGATGTATACGGCCAAATCGGGGTATTTACCTTCCTGACTGATATTGTTCGTAATTATAAAGGAAACCTGCTTCTTGTTTTTTCTATCGCTCTGTTATCTGCTTTTTTGTTTTTCCTGGTTTCAATCTACGTGTCCGGCGGGATATATTCAGTATTGGTAGAGGAGGAACGAACCACCTTTGTTAACCTGACTGCTTCGTCTTCTGAGAATTTTCCCAACATGTTGAAAATTTTCCTGGCCTGTATCCTTGTCTGGGTGGTGGCCCTATTGATCCCCGGAATGCTGCTGCTCATATTTCTTAAGCTTAAATCCCTGGGATTCAATGAAACAGCAATACGGCTTTTTTCTTACCTGTGGATCGGCATCACTGCTCTTTTAATTACCTTTTCCACCGCTGTTTATGATTTTGCCCGTATCTTCAAGTTAAAAGATGATAAAAACCTCCTACAAACCTTTAGAAAAGCCATCCGGTTTACCTTTTCCAATAAGCTGAACATCCTGGTGATTTTTTTATTGTACGCTGTATCACTGGTGATTTTTTACCTGGTTTATATGGTATTTGCCGGCCTGGTGGAGCATTTATTGTATGTTTCTTTAATATTTATCTTCTACCAGGGATTTATCATGGTGAGGTATTTTTTGAAAGTTGTGGCGATGCATGCAGAGATTAAGTTAATCCAGTATGGAGGTTAAAATGATTTGTCCACATTGTAATAACGAGGCACCGGACACCAATTACCACTGCCCCCACTGCGGCAATGTGTTGAAACCGGACCTGGACCCGTCTGATTTTCGCAAAAAAACCGTTAAACGTTCGGCTTTTAATACAAATATATTGGTGACAGCGATTATTGTGGTAGGCCTGGCGGTCCTGGTGTATGCTGCTTTCTTCAAGACTACGGGAAGCAGTGATTCGCAGTCCACAGCATCTTCTGATGTGTATCGGCAGGAAACATCCCGCACCGAACCTGAAAGAAATGAGAGTCAGCCGGGAAATCAAACTCAGCAGCAGCCGGCTCAGCCGGATAGGGGTTTTGATGACCCTTTCTTTAAAGATACCGAGGAAGAAAAACAGGACGACATTAAACCCAAAATTTCCTCACCCGAAATTCCCATACCCAAAACGTCTACGCCTTCGTCTGTTGGGGTTACAGGGGTAGAGTTTTCTCCTGGGCAGGTGATTAATTCGGGAAGTCCGGGGGAGGAAATAAATATCGAGAATTTTGTCCAGGAAGGCAAAACCACCATTTTTGATTTCTACAGTGATTACTGTCCTCCCTGCCGTAAAATTTCTCCACTGCTAAAACAGTTGGACAACAAACGGGATGATATTGTGGTGCTAAAGGTGGATATCAACCGCCCGGGAAGGAAGGGAATCGATTGGGGGTCACCCGTGGTCCGGCAATATAGGATAAAATTTGTTCCTTTTTTTATGATTTACGATCCGTCGGGCCGCCGCACCCATGAGGGCAGAGCAGCCTACTATGAAGTGGGGAAGTTACTCAGCAGCGAGGGAATCAGGTAAATTTATTTAACCACGAAGAGGAGAAGGCAAAAACCTAAGCCAGGGTTAAGGTGTGGTGGGCCAGGTTCAACAGGCCGTGGACCGGGACGTCGTAGGGGCAGGCAGCTTCGCAGTATCCTTTGCAGGTGGCACACAAATCAGCTTTTGGGCCTTCTAACCGGGCATAGTTTTTCATGGCAAATTTTTCTTTGCCCTGGGCTTCGAAGTAGTGGTTGTATCGCATGATGGTGTTGACCGGTACATGAAAGGGGCAGGCAGGTTCGCAAAGGCCGCAGGCATGACGGCAGTAAAGCGCTCCGCATCCTTCCTTATAAGCAGCTAATTTCTTTTTTTCCATATCCTTTAAGCGAGTACCGGAAAGTGGGATATAAGCGTCCAGGTCATCGAAATTCCTGAAGGCGCAGCATACCGTATGCACATCCGGGTTAGACAAGACAAACCGGATGGCGGCATCCCGCATTCGCTTCGCATCGTCCATTTTGTATTTTTTGATGAACCTTTCGGCCCGTTTGGCTTTGGCTTCCAATCGTTTAATCATATTGGGATAGAGGTCGGGAACTTTTTTTCCTTCTTTTTTTAATTTTTCTATGCGGACCTTTAGCATGGGTATGGCTTTGATGGGATTGACTTTCATCAAGGTGGTCCCGATATTTTTCTCGCGGCAAAGCTCCAGTACTTTTGCGCCATTATCATCCTGGATAAAGTTATAAGCCAGAAGCATCACATCGAAGCGTCCATCGTTTGCTGCGGCTGTCAATACTTTTTCCATGGATTGTTCGGAGTCCCTGTACCAGTTGCTGCCGTGGTGGGTAATACCCACAAATCGCACCCGGCCTTCATTTTTCAACTGCCGCATAGCAGCGTGAAACCCTTCGGTTTTAAACGTTTCGATATTTTCAGGGCCGTGGACCATGATGCAGTCGACATAGTCGCTTTGGAGTTCTTCCAGGCATTTGCGGGCCCGTTTCAGGAAGGCTTCTTTACTTACATCCTTTTTGGCTTCGATTTCCAATTTGGTGGTGATAAACACGGATTTGCGGTCCCGGTTTTTCATTACCTGTCCGATTACCGTGTGGTTGCCGTAGCTTTCGGCGGAATCGATATAATTGACACCGGCATCCAGCATACGTTCCAGCACGGCCGGGTCTTTCACAAAACCGGAACCGATATCCGAGACTTTAAATCCTGTACGTCCCAGGGTGCGGAACTCTTTTATTTTCAACGGTTCTTTGTTTTCGTTTTCTACTTCCTGGTTTGCACTCAGTAAGTTTCCACCGCCCAACAGTCCTGTTCCTACAGCACCCATGCCAATGGCGGAATTTTTCAAAAAATGCCGCCGTTTCATACCGTTAGTATTGTTTTCACTCATATTTCCTCCAGTTATAATTTTCCTGACATTACCAGGTATTAGATTTTAGGTGATTTCTTTAATAACATAAATACGAAAAATTGCTGCAAAAGGTTTTTATTTTTTCTATTTAAAAAAAAAGAAAAAAAAGGACAGGCGAAAAAACCAGTCGATCAATCGCTCCTGGGACGCTAACAAATGTCACTCTGCCTCAACTTGTTCGACAGCCGCGGAAATAAATCGCCATTGTAAACGCATCTGATCATCAATAGGCATGGGTAGAAGGGAATTTGGTGCCAGGTGATTATTTCATCATCAAAAGGATATGCCGGTATTTGAAGTGAGAAACATCCATAATATCTATTCTTTACCTATTTGCTGCGGGGAATTTTCAAAAATTCTGCTGTGGTACTTTTTTCTTTCCGAAAACATCCGTTCTGCAAGTTCTGGGGTAACCTTTTTTTTGTGATTTATAAGTGATTCCTTTATCGCATCTTCACAAGCGCGGCTTATTTCAGCTTGGCTTAATCCTTCGGATTCATTTGCCAATATCAAGCGAAGTTTTGCGGATGTTTCTCCCATGAATTTGGTAATAACTCCATCCAGGCGGATTACAAATAGGGGAAGATTTAATTCTCCTGCTAGTGCGAAAGCGGTCATGGTTTTCCCGGTTCCCGGAGGGCCAAGTAATAAAAATTTTCTCCGTGGGTTTAAACCGTGCGAAAGCAATATCTCGATTTGACGTTGTTCTTTAAGTATCCGGTTGAGTCGTTCAAAAATTTCTTTATCCAGGATCATTTCTGAAAGGCGAACTTTCGGAAAGGAAGCGGAAAGCAAATTTGCAAGTTCGCCCCTGGGTTGAACAATTGGCAGGGTTCGATGTGATGAGCTTATCTTTTCTTTTTTTTGTTTAGCTTCATCGATAATGTCTCTGAGTTCTTTGGCCAGTTTCCCGTGTCCGTGTCGAGCCTCATGAGCGGAGATTTGCATTGCATAGGTGAAAAAGCGGTCATCGTCTCCGTCTGCATAGCTCTTAAACAGAGCTTTAAGTTGTGCCGAAGTAGCCATGGAAATGCCTTTTTGCTCTATGAATATTTTATACGAAATACTTTCGTATTGCAACTGGTACGTATTTTTTTCTTATTTATTACATCTTCTTCGCTGTCAGGCGTTTAAAAAAACTGGCCGAAGGCCGCCTATATGGGGTTTTACTCTTCCCCCCACATCTCGATGATAAGTTGCCTCAACTGTTTAGCCTCTCCTGGGGAGTCCATCCATGAGATTTGCGTGCCAGGCAAGGTCTTACTCAAACGGATGGGGCAGGCCGGAAAATCGCCTGTACTGAAAAAATAACCCCTGTACCAAAAAAATGACCCCTGTACGCAAAAAAAATAGTTGGGAACAAAAAATTCTCCTTCTGCCCGAAAAATTAACCCCTGTACAGGGGAAAAAATCGCAATTTTCCGTAAAAAAATCACCGGGAAGCGAAAATTTTCAGCCTGGAAGGGTAAAAATAAGGCTTGCACCGAAAAAAAATCGCCGGGCAGCAAAAAAAGACGCCCCGGTGCAGATAAGAAAAAGGGTTGTCCCGAAAAAAAATAGTTTCCCGGTGACTTAAAAAAAATTATGTTAGTGAGTACTTGAAACTACCGAATTTATCGAGTCCAATAGACATTGTTATGCTGTTTTTGTCGAGTGCACTCGACATTTTTGGGGTGATTTTATCGACTGTACTCGATAAAGGAGGCGTTCGATGCTAGAAGAATTGTTTCATATCCAGGAGTGCCTAAAACGCTTCGAAAATAGAAAAATAAAAACCACTGGAATTTTTACCCCAGCCAATGTCCATGCGCAGTTGAATCCTCTCCTTCTTGTCGAATAAAAACCGAAGCCCGATACCGTAAGCGCTTTTCAACTTGCCTAAATCCAGTTGACTGAATTTTTCAGCCACACTGCCGATCCCTACAAACCCCACTGCTCCAAGTCGCCAGAACAACGGTATCCGGTACTCTGCCTGGAACACCAGGAGACTTTTATCCCGGAAACGGCCTTCAAAATATCCCCTCATGACATAAGGCCCACCCATCTGCGCCAGGTTTAAAAAGGGCACCGTGCCTGTCTGCATAACAGCCAGGGATCGAACCGCAAACACATGAGAAGAGAATAACGGGAAATATTTGCGAAGGTCCAGGGTAAACCGGGTGAACTCAAAGGTACTGCCCAGGAATTTGGGGTAAACCCGGACATTGAATTCAAAAAGGTCGCCTCTCAGGGGAGAGAATATAGTGTCCCGGGTATCCCGGTTCACCACCAAACCGATACCCGAAAGCGTACCGCCCTCTGAGCCCGGTATTACGCCAGAGGCCAATTGCCCCCCTGCTTCCATTTTTGTCAGCCGCCAGTCTATAAACCGGTACTGGAAACCAAAATTAAATCCTTCTTTGATTTTTTTTAAAAAAGTTAAGTAAAGTTTAGTGCTCCTGTAGGTGAAATCTTCTCTATTCTCTTCCAGGGTACGGCTGCCAATACCGTAGAATCTATGCGGGTATTTCCAATATATAAACTCAGTGACTAAGCGGTAGTCGTTATTTTTGAAATAAAGCTCTGTTTTCAACTCGCCGATGAATTGTTTTTCCAGGGTATAGATAACAATAGGGGAAATGGACGAAGGCCGGGTATTATTATCGCATCCACCCAACTGGAAAATGTAACTGCCAGCACCACCGAAAGCCAACCGCGTTTCCGGGGTGTAATACAAGATGGGTGAGGCGATAATACGACTTTTACATTTTTCGGCTGATGCTTCTTCCGTGGTTTCCTTTGCAGGCAAATCCAAATATACCAAACAAACCGCTGTAAACAATAAGAAAATAATATACCGTTTAACCATTGGTTCCTTTTTTTTGTTTTTTTATTTAAAGCACATTATAATTGATTTCTAAAAAAATGTAAAAAATTTTTTGCCTCCGGCCCCTCGGCGAGGGGGGCCATAGAAGGCGCATACGCGCCATCTAAAGGTTTCCTTACCTGAGCCCAACCCGCCTGCAGAATTCTTTTGCAATTGATATGAATCGGAAAGAGGGCTGTTGCTACAAACGTTTGGGGAAACCTTCAACTTCTCTTTTTACTTCCTACTTCTTACTTCTTACTGATTTCCTTCGTATCCTTCGTGCCTTCGTGGTTTCTCTTGTAAGTGGAATATGATATAATCATTTTTAAAAAGAAGAGGAATAGCAAGATATGCACAAATCAGAAAGAGAGATAAAACGCATTTATGTTGAAAAGAAAAAGCCATTCGATATTGAAGCACAGGCACTATTATACGATTTAAAAGAGAATCTCGGCATCGTAAACCTGGAGAGCCTTAGAATTGTGAACCGTTACGATATTTCCGGGATAACCGCAGAAGAATACGCGGCCGCGCGCAGTACGATCTTTTCAGAGCCGCCTGTAGACAGGGTGTACGATGAGGAGATCCCAACCCGGGAAAATGAACAAATAATAGCTGTCGAATACCTGCCCGGCCAGTACGATCAACGAGCGGATTCGGCAGCCCAGTGCATCCAGATCATTACCCGGAAACAAAAACCTGTGATCTCAACCGCCCGTCTCATTATTCTGAATTGCAGCAGCCCTCTGTCACCAGGAGAGCTTTCAAAAATAAAAGCATATTTAATTAACCCCGTGGATTCACGGGAAGCTGCTCTTGTCAAACCCAAAACGCTACAAATGGATTTCACCATTCCCGAAACAGTGGAACGATTGGAAGGTTTTATTCATTTTAGCAAAGAAGAACTGGAAGACTTTCGTCAATCCCGTCAACTGGCCATGAGCTTCCGGGATTTATTATTTTGCCGGGATTATTTCAAAGAGCAAGAAAAACGGGACCCCTTTATTACCGAAATCAAAATGCTCGACACCTATTGGTCGGACCACTGCCGCCACACCACGTTTCAAACCCGTATTAAGCATGTGGAATTCGAAGATTCGAGTTTTACAGTTCCCATAAAACAGGCCTTTAAAAAATATTTGGATGCTTATAAGGTTGTTTATCCTGATAGAGGCCAGGATACGGACATATGCCTGATGAATATTGCCACCATGAGCATGAAGCTGATGAGGAAGACAGGACAACTGGAAGATATGGAAGTATCCGGGGAAGTGAACGCCTGCAGTATTATCCGCGATGTAATGGTAAATGGGAAAGTCGAAGAGTGGTTGGTAATGTTTAAAAATGAGACCCACAATCATCCCACTGAGATTGAGCCTTTTGGTGGGGCTGCCACTTGCCTGGGGGGTGCCATCCGCGATCCTCTATCCGGCCGCGCCTACGTATACCAGGCCATGCGGGTGACCGGCAGCGGGAATCCCCTTGGCAAAATTGAAGATACCCTGTCAGGCAAATTACCCCAGCGGAAAATCACCACAGAAGCCGCACATGGGTACAGTTCATATGGCAACCAGATCGGCGTGCCCACCGGTATGGTTTCTGAGATTTATCATGAGGGTTATATTGCCAAGCGGATGGAAGTAGGGGCGGTAATCGGTGCAGTACCGCGGCAGAATGTCATCCGGGAAGAACCTGCACCGGGTGATGTGATTCTACTGGTAGGCGGCAGAACCGGCCGCGATGGTATTGGTGGTGCCACTGGCTCTTCTAAAGAGCATACCGAAGAATCTATTCATACCGCGGGTGCGGAAGTTCAAAAAGGCAACCCGCCGGAAGAGCGGAAACTGCAGCGCTTGTTTCGGAATCCTGCAGCGTGCAGATTGATAAAAAAGAGCAACGACTTTGGGGCTGGCGGTGTGTCTGTGGCTATTGGTGAACTGGCAGATGGATTGGAAATATTTCTTGATAATGTTCCCAAAAAGTATGAGGGTTTGGATGGTACGGAATTGGCGCTTTCCGAGTCCCAGGAGCGGATGGCTGTAGTGATCTCCCCGGAAGACGCGGAAACATTTAAACAACTGGCAAAAGAAGAAAACCTCGAAGTCGCGGAAATCGCCCGGGTTACGTCTGATAACCGTTTAAAAATGGTCTGGCGGGATACTGTTATTGTAGACATTGACCGGGAATTTATTAACACCCACGGCGTCCGCCAGGAGACAGATGTTACGGTCTCTGCACCGGATATGACAAACCATTTTTTTAACAAGACAGCGGAAGCGGTGGAAAAGGCGGTAAAAACAAATGATATTAAAATCGCCTGGTTGGAAAATTTAAAGGGGTTAAACACCTGCAGCCAGAGGGGGCTGGTGGAACGTTTTGACAGTACAGTAGGAGGCGGAACCGTTTTGATGCCTTTTGGTGGGAAATATCAGTATACCCCTGGCGAAGCTATGGCAGCTAAAATCCCGGTTTTATCCGGGGAAACAACCACAGCTACACTGATGGCTTATGGTTTTAACCCGGAGATTTCCACCTGGAGTCCGTTTCATGGGGCAGTATATGCAGTGGTGGAAGCAGTGGCAAAGATCGTCGCTGCTGGCGGCGATTACCGCAGCGTTCGTACCTCGCTGCAGGAATACTTCGAAAAGTTGGGCAGCAGCACAAGGCGGTGGGGGAAACCTTTCAGCGCTTTGTTGGGTGCTTTTCACGCCCTTACCCAACTGGGAATCCCTGCTATTGGCGGCAAGGATAGTATGTCCGGTTCGTTTGAGGACATGGATGTACCCCCAACCCTGATTGCGTTTGCTGTAGATACCACCGATGTTCATAAGGTGATTTCCCCGGAATTTAAAAAACCCGGCAGTGTAGTGGTTTATGTGAAACTACCCAGGGATGAATATGAACTCCCACAGTTCGATTTACTGCGGACCCATTTGGCCGGCATTTCCCAACTGCTGGTAGAAGGCAAAATCCTGTCTGCCCGGACCGTGAGAACCGGCGGCATTGCTGCCGCATTGTCTGAAATGGCTTTCGGAAATAAAATCGGGTTTGAATTGACTACTCCATTAGAAGCAAAGGAACTGTTTACAGTGGATTACGGTTCGTTTTTGCTGGAAATTGAAAAAGATAAAGAAGAAGATATGGTAAATTTATTTAAACAAATAAATTACCAGGTCTTAGGCAATACGTTGGATATCCCGGTTATTCGTTTAAGGCTAAAGCATGCAGAAATTGAAATCGCGGTTGATGATGCTCTTTCTGTATGGGAGAGTTCCCTGGAAGCAATTTTCCCCACCTGTACAAAGAGTGACTCCAAACCGGACACCGTTTTTTTTACCAGTCGCAATATGCAGCGTCCGTCTGTTAAGATAGCCAGGCCCCGTGTCCTGGTACCGGTTTTTCCTGGTACCAACTGTGAATACGAAACCCGGACCGCTTTTGAACGGGCAGGTGCTGTAGTGGAAACCCTGGTTTTCCGCAATCTGACACCCCGGGATATCGATGAATCCCTGGAGGCATTAACCAAAAAAATCCATCAATCCCAAATCGTGGTTATTCCAGGTGGATTCAGTGCCGGAGATGAACCGGACGGTTCAGGAAAATTCATTGCCGCGGTCTTTCGAAATCCCCGGGTTAAAGAAGGGGTAATGAAACTTTTAAAAGAAAGAGACGGGTTAATGTTGGGGATTTGCAATGGGTTCCAGGCATTGATTAAATTGGGACTTGTGCCTTACGGTGAGGTCCGGGATATGGATGAAACCAGTCCGACGTTAACCTTTAACCGGATAGGCCGGCACGTTTCCCGGATGGTTCGGACAAGAATCGTTTCTGTATTATCTCCCTGGTTTATTCATCATGAACCTGGCGATATTCATGTTATACCTGCTTCTCATGGTGAGGGCAGGTTTATTGCTGATCCCGGGATGATCCAGCGTTTAATGGAAAGAGGGCAAATTGCCACTCGGTATGTGGATGTTCATGGTAATCCTTCCCTGGATACTGCTTTTAATATCAATGGTTCTATGAATGCAGTGGAAGGAATTACCAGCCTGGATGGCCGGGTGTTGGGTAAAATGGGGCACACGGAGCGGATCAGTTCTCATGTTGCCGTCAATGTGCCTGGTGATAAGCATCAGAAGTTATTCGAATCCGGGATAGCTTATTTTGGTTAGGAGCCTGTTTGATAATTAACAAAAAGGGGACAGTGCGTGCGAGTGTGCGAATGTTGCCGATCATCTTTCACTCGCTTTGAAAAATATGATTACCTATTGCTAAAATCTTGCCAGAAATTGGCAAAAAAAGGGAAAAAATAACACTGATCTTCAGACCTTTCGCCGCAGGTGTTTAAAATATGTCCGAAGGACACCTCTATTTATCTCTCCTACCGCACGGGCACTATGAAA
>JABAOF010001007.1_pt1 | contig 46244 bp, 31 predicted proteins | sample 7062171 | NCBI WGS metagenome assembly JABAOF01 (sample SAMN14538628, study PRJNA623070) | marine sediment metagenome | biome: marine biome [ENVO:00000428]; feature: marine pelagic biome [ENVO:01000023]; material: deep marine sediment [ENVO:00002113] | place: India: Gulf of Khambhat ... | reverse complement strand
GCCATGAGCTGTGAGCTAAAACAAACTTTTGTTTAGTTAACTCTGGGTTGTTTAAATAGCCCCTGGCCAGCCCGTCCCCGGCGATGCACAACTCGCCCGGAACACCTACCGGTACCAGGTGATCATGTCTATCCAGCAGCACAATCTGCGTGTTGGCTAAGGGACCACCAATGGGTACCCGGCTGCCTTCGGGTTCATGGGATTCATATTTATAGGCGGCGGCACATATGGTGGCCTCGGTGGGACCGTAACCATTGATAATTTGCAGCAAAGGATTCAACACCATATATTCTTCCAGTATATCATCCTTGATGGGTTCCACCCCTACCAGCATTTTATTCAATGCAATCCCGGCCCCGGAGCGCTTGAGATGCTCACAGACATCTTTCAATAACCCGGGGGGAATATAAGCAAAAGTAATGGAATGCTTCACTATCGCTTTTGCCAATTCCCCGGGATCGAAAATCTTCTCAGGGGGCAGCACCACAACACGGGCACCAAATACCAGTGGCATGAATATCTCACACACACTCACATCAAAACAAAAATTGGTCAAACATAAACAATTGTCCGAAGGACCGAAATCACAATTGTAATCCCGGTACATGGAGTAAATAAAGTTCACCGGCGATACATGCCGGACCATCACGCCCTTTGGCCGGCCCATCGAACCTGAAGTGTATAAGACATAAGATAAATGACTTGAATGATGAGTGATGAGTGACGAATGGTGAAAATGGTGTCCTTCGGACAAATTTGTTAATAATATCTTCGCACCGCTGTCGGCCAGCATGTATTGCTTCCGCTCCTCCGGGTATTCCGGGTCTATCGGTAAATAGGCGCCGCCTGCCTTTAAAATCCCTAAAATTCCAATAATCATTTCAAGGGAACGCTCCATCATAACTGCAATAATATCGTCCGCCAGGACACCTTTTTCTCTTAAAATTTCAGCCAGTTGATTGGCCTTTTCATTTAATACCCTGTAAATGATGTGCATCTTTTCTTTCTTGCCAACTGCCCCCTTATCGGTTGGGGGTGCCACCCCCTGCCAACTGCCAACTAAAGCGACACCGTCAGGTGTCTCAGCCGCTTGCTCCTCAAATAATTGCTGAAGGGTTTTATCCCTGGGATATTCCGCTGCGGTATTATTAAAATCAAACAGGAGCGTTTTTTTCTCTTCTTCCGTTAAAATTTCTATATCGGATACCGCTTTGCCGGGATTTTCTACCACATCTTCTATAATACGCCGGAGATGACAGGATAACCGTTTAATGCTTTCTTCTTCAAAGAGTTCCCTATTATAAGTAAAAATGAATTCAATATCATTAAAAACCGTTATGCCGACGGCTAAATCATAGTGGGTTGCTTCAATTAGGGAATACGAATCCACGGTTAGTTTACCGTCACCCGTTTTTTTCATTAAATGAAGGTCTAAGGGATAATTCTCTATGGTCACCAGGGTATCGAAAAGTTCTTCGTTATGTTCGATCTCGCTGCACTCTCTTATTTTCGCCGGGGAAACGGTTTCATATGTTTCCCTGCTGTGCAGGGTGTTATCTAGTTGATTTAATAATTGTGCTGTTTTTTCATGGGAAATGCGCTGCACCCGCAGCGGCAGGGTATTTATAAACAGCCCCACCATCTCTTCTATTCCCTGTATTTTCGCGGACCTACCCGATACCGTGGTGCCGAAAACCACATCATCGCTGTTATTGTATCGCTGCAGCAAAATCCCCCAGGCACCGTAAAATAACGAAGCCAGGGTTATCCGCCGCCCCTTAACAAAATCCTCTAATGTCTTCTTTTCCACACTTGCAAATCTAAATTGATACGTTCCTGTGCGGGTAATCCCTGTTCCCTTTCTTTTTTGTTTGATGGAAAACCCGGTTTGAGTATCAAACCCCTTTAGATATGCCCTCCAGAATTCTTCTTGCTTATATATATCACGATTTTGAACACTTTTGACAAATTCTTTAAATTTCCTTTTAACCGGTATCACCCATTCTTTGCCGCGGCACAGCGCATCGTAAGCATTAAAAAATTCTTTCAAAATAATACCATTACTCCAGCCGTCATACAGGATATGATGATTACTGAGAATCATCACATATTTCCTCTCCCCTGTCTTGCATAGGGTAACCCTGAAAGGCACTTGCTCCAGGTCCGAAATACGCTGCCTGTCTTTTATTTTTAAATTTTCCAGTTCGTTTTTCCACTTTTTCCTGCGTTTATCCGAAAGGTCATAATAACCGGGTTGAAGTTCATGCTTTGCTAAAATGACCTGGACCGGGTTTTCTAACTTCTCCCAACGAAAAACAGTCCGCAGCATCTCATGAGTTTCTACGACAAAATCCCAGGCCCTTTTGAAACAAAGGACATCGATTTCACCGGATATATCCAGGCATAATTGGGCACAATAACGATCACTTCCCGGATTTTTTAGATATTGAAAAAGCATGCCTTCTTGCATTGGGGTTAATGCAAGGATATCCCGGATATCATGTTTGTCGATTTTTTTCATTTTTGCCTTTATCCTTGAATATGCTCCCGCTCCTGGTGTTTGAATGTCACCTCAAAAAGAAAAAAAATTGGAAAAGTAACCCACCGGCACATCGATTGATGAAATGAAATTAAAGCCGGTTACCAAACGTTAATTTCACTAATTTTTATCCCAGGTTTTCGTGATCGAATAAAAAATTGAGCGGGTGTATCTGATGGTAATTGCTCTGATTTTTCATCATAGCATATAAAAAAGAGGATTTAAATCCCAAAAATTGTTGCTTACTCCCCTGGAGTACATTTTATATTATTCTTCATGTTTTTTAATTTGGTAGTAATTAGAATCATCTTTTGTGTTTTTAATTTAAAGACGCAACATTTTTTGTCTTTTAAAATTTCGGCCTGATAGTAATCAATGCTTCTTTCTTTTTCTTATTCCCCAATGGATCAATTTCAATAAACACTAACCGGTAATTGCCCACAAATCCCGGTCCCGGACTCCAATAAAAAACGCCTCTTTCCGAATCAAAGGTCGAGCCAATAGGTAATGGCCTTAATGCACTACCCACCACCAGGTATCCTGCGCACGTGTACCGACGAGAAGAGGCGTTTTTTGGTGTTAAGTGTTTGGTGTTAAGTGCTAAGTGTAATCTCGAAAAACTCTCTAAATCCTCTCCAAAATTACTACTATTGAGTTGTAGGACTAATCGTTCCAACTCTTTAAGTTCAATTTTTATCGCACCTTTGTCATGAGGATATATGATAGATGATTTATTAGGCTCGTTATATCCCTTTCTAAACCTGACAGGTTGAAAGTAATCTGAAGGAATCTCGGAAATTCCACTTAAACTTAACTCTGCCGCCGACTGATTTCGATAATCGGAGGCACCATCTGTATTCTGTATTGTGAAATAACGGCTTCCTATGCCATCGGTATTTCCCGCATCATCCACGGCAGTCCATTGAATGGTATGCACGCCGTTTTCATACTGCGTGGTGTCCAGGTAAAAATAACCCACGGCCCCATTACTGTTGTTGTAACCGGGAAATAAATTCGCAATATCCTGCCTGTACTGGTTGTAAACCGGGTTTCCCACGAAAACACCGTCCACCCAGACCCGGATGGTGGAACCGTCGGTGGGGATAGTATTGGGCAAAGGCGTTAACACCCAGCCATAATTAATAAATTGACTACCCGATGCAGTTCCGCCTTGTGTGGGCGTATCGATGGCGCCAAAGGGTTTAACTGCATTGGCATTGTCACATATGATGGTTTTCGTGCCTAATGTCACCTGGTTTCCTTCCAGGTCGGTGGCAATGGCATGGATTTTAAAGGTACCGTTTCCACCGCCGGGTAAAAAATTGGTGAGCATCATGTATCCCCAACCCGCTTTGTAATTCATCGGATATCCGGGGTAAACCTGCTCTACATCCGGTCTGGCGCCGTCCACAAACACGGCATCACCAATGTAAATCAAACTCTTTCCTTCTTCTCTGAAGATTTCTACACATTGCACTCCAATATCATCCAGGGCCCACCCGGTAACCGGGATACTGCCGCTGGTTAATGCCCCTTCCACCGGTGTGGCAAATACACCAAATGGGCCGGATGTCTGAGCAGTCAGATATACCGTCAACTCGACCGCAGCGGTTTGGGGAGAATTAACAGCCTGTGAGGAAGAAACAGTAATGGTGCCGGTATAAGTACCCGGTGCCAGTGAAGCCGGCTCAACCCAAACAAATAATTCCCCTTTGTTTATCCCGGAACCGGGAAAACAATTCAGCCACTCCTGATCTGTCGCTGCATTCCATTCCAGGCTATGGCCAGCACTGACATCTATTAAAATAACCTGTATCTCGGTGCAATGTGAACGATCGGCTCCAAAGTAAAGATTGCGATGGCTGAGGTTTATTTGTTGACTGAGAGAAGAAGTATCCCGGGTTTCAAAAACGCACACCTTATCTTCGTTGTAATCTGTTACGTATATATGTTGTTGACTCCCAAAAATCCCATAAGCACTGGAACTCATTGGGTAACTACCGACAAGGGTGGGGGCGAATGGATTGGTTATGTCCACCACTACGACCCCTTCTTCGTTATTTGTCAAATACGCATATTTTCCATCACAATGAAATCCCTTAGTATATCCTGAAATGTCAAAGGTTTCCTTTAAGACCGGAGATGCCGGGTTAGACACATCTATAATTTGTAATCCTTTTTTCAAATCGGCAATATAAGCATAGTCTTCGTAAACATAGACATTGATGGCATCTATCGTGTCAGTTGGTCCCGGTACAATTTCGCCCGTCAGGAAAGGATCAGAAGGATCAGATACATCGATAATTTGAAAACTTCCTTTAACGAGATCCTCTCTATTGGGGTAATACGACCTTGAAGCCAGGTAAGCATAATCGTCCTTAACAAAAACGCCCGATGCCCAGCCCTTTCCATAAAATTCACCGGCTAAACATGGCCGGGAAGGATCGGAAATATCAATGATCTTCAAGCCACCTCTCCCTTCAGCCAGAAAAGCATGATTACTTTTAACAAAAATGCCAATATCCCTGTGACTACCGTCAAGGGTGTAAAGGTTGGATGTATCCGTATCCAAATGCCCTACCAAATTCGGAGTAGCGGGTTCACGAATATCAATTATATATAAACCGTTATCATAAGTTGCTGCATAAGCATAATTGCCCGCGACATAAACATCGTATACCCGGCTGTCCATATCCAACTGCCCGACACATTTGGGATGGGAGGGATGGGAAATATCCAGTATCACCAATCCACTGTACCTGGAAGCCGCATAAGCATATTGCCCGTTAACATAGATTCTTCTTAAACCCGCTGCGGTTGTATGACTTCCCACCAGGTCCGGGGCGGTGGGGTCAGAAATATCAAAAATACGCAGTCCCGTATAATAGTTGGCGGTGTAAACATAGTCCCCCTTTACAATAATTCCCGAAGGTGAACCGTAAGAAGCGCTTGTGTACCCGACACTGATGGGATTGGCGGGATTCGATATGTCCACCACTTCTATTGAATGAGATACATCCAGATCAACGGTGGGATGACTTCTTTCAAGGAATACATGGTTTCCTTTTACAGCGATATGGGACTTAATACCGCCAATTGCTTCATAAGTGCCTGCTAATGACGGTGCCCGGGGATCGGAAATGTCGATTATCTTGAAACCTCCCCAATATTTAAAGATAATATACAACCGGTTATCAACGATACAATGCCTTCCCGGGTCTTCGATATCTTCAAAACTGCCAATATGAACAGGTTCAGTTGGATTTGAGATGTCCAGGACTTCCAGCCCCCCATAATTACGAATTAAATAGGCGTATTGACCGCTAATGGAAATACCTTTGCAATGCGAACGTTCATAAAAATTTACCTGGAATGGCGAGGATGGATTCGACACATCGATGATACGTAAACCATTATAATTCACAATATACGCATAGTCTCCCTTGACGGCCATCTCGTTAACATTGCCCAGACCGGACAAATATCCCACCCGTGTCGGAAGCGCAGGAATGGATACGTCAATTATCCATAATCCCACGTCTTCTACCGTTAGATAAATGTATGGTCCGATTTTATGTATCTTTCTCACTTTCGCCGGTGCAGCAATATTTCCTGTCTTTTGGGGATTGGCTGGTTGACTGATATCGATTATATCAAGACCTGCATACCCTGCGGCACAGTATGCATAATTTCCTTCGATAAGAACATCATGGTAACTTGCTGCGCACCACTCCCCTACTTTGGTAATCGTGACCTCTTCGCCCATGAGTTGTATGGAAAAGAGAAATACAACCCCAACCAGGAATAAACAAATAAATCTTCGTTTTTCCACCTTTATTCTCCTNNCTTATTCCCTAAGGCATCGGTTTCAATAAACACTAACCGGTAATTGCCCACAAATCCCGGTCCCGGACTCCAATAAAAAACACCCCGTTCAGCATCCAGGGTCGAACCAATGGGCAGTTGATTAACTTTCGATGTCGAATTCTTGTGACCGGGCTCAAAGAAGTGAATTTCAAATCGTTCCAATTCTTTGATTTCAATAGATATTATTCCTTTTTCGTCGGGATAAACGGCTTTGGGTTTTATTCGTTGATTATATCCTTTTCTGATTTTTACAGGTGTTGAAACATCAACAATATCAATGGGCGGCCACGGAGAGCCGCCCCTACCCTCTGTACGTTGGGCACTGTGTTCCCTGTTTTCTACCGTATTTTGTATCGTGAAATAACGGCTTCCTATTCCATCGGTATTACCGGCATCATCCGCGGCAGTCCATTGAATGGTATGAACGCCGTTTTCATACTGCGTGGTGTCCAGGTAAAAATAACCCACTGCCCCGTTACTGTTGTTGTAACCGGGAAAAAGATCCGCAATATCCTGCCGGTACTGGTTGTAAACCGGGTTTCCCACGGAAACACCGTCCACCCAAACCTGGATCGTGGAACCGTCGGTGGGAATGGTGTTGGGCAAAGGCGTTAACACCCAGCCGTAGTTGACATAATTGCTTCCTGAAGCAATCCCTCCCTGGTCAGGTGTATCAATAGCACCAAATGGTTTAACCGCATTAGCATTGTCGCAAATAATGGTTTTGGTTCCTAATGTCACCTGGTTTCCTTCCATGTCAGTGGCAATGGCATGGATTTTAAACGTACCGTTTCCGCCGTCGGGTAAAAAATTGGTGAGTATCATGTATCCCCAACCCGCCCTGTGGCTGTTGGGATAGTAAGAATAAAGCAGCGCCACGTCCGGCCGTGCCCCTTCCACGAATACGGCATCGCCGATGTAAACCACTCCATCGTTCTCTTCCCTGAAAATTTGAACGCTTTGCACCCCGATATCGTCCATTGCCCAGCCACTCACAGGAATACTGCCGCTGACTACCGAGCCATCCACCGGCGTATCGAACCTACCGAAAGGGTCCATGCCCCACTGGCCGCTAAAAACAGTCAATGTGACTTTTACAGTTTGAGGGGAGTTCCAGGCATTGGGGTCTGAAACCGTGATAGTTCCGTAATGGTTGTCGGGAGAAAGGCCTTCGCTGTCCACCGAAACAGTAATAAAACCGCTGTTGGTCCCGGAGGTGGGTGAGCAGTGCAGCCAGTTTTGATCCACGGAAACCGACCAGTTTAGTGTACTTTCGCCGCCGTTATCGATTAAAAAGGACTGGGCCCCGGTGGTAATACCGTTTTGTGTAGAGCTAAAGAGCATCTCGCTTCGATCCAAGATGATTTGCGGCGCGCTGTTGGAAACCTGTGGTTGCAAGATTAAAAGTTTTCCACTGTCGCCATCCGCCATGAAAATATATTGGCCGTTGGCAAAAACCTCGGAGGGGATTCTTCCGCTGCTGTTATAAGTTCCCACTAAAACAGGTATAGAGGGATTGGAGACATTGAAAGTCACAAGCCCGGTTTCCCTTGCCGCCACATAGGCATATTCGTCTTTAACAAAAACGCCATTGCCCTCGATATCGGCATAAAAGCCAATCGGAGACGGAGAAGAGGGATTGGATAAATTAACGATATGAAAGCCGCTGTCGGCTGCCACATAGGCGTAATTTCCCTTTACAAAAACATCGTTCAAGCTGTTAAAATCCGTGTGGTCGTCTTCATATAAATACCCGGGAAGGGGGAGAGACGTCGGATCGGATATATCGAAAACCATTAAAATATCATCGAGATAAAAATCCGTAGCCATTGCATAGGCATAGTTCCCCTGGACGTAAACACTAAAAACCGATCCATATTGACCGAAACTGTCAACAATAAAAGGTGCGGAGGGATTCGAAATATCAATGGTCTGAAGCCCATGGTCCCAACCCGCCGTATAGGCATAATTACCGCTGACATAAACATCATAGGCCAGGTCCAGGGTATCGACATATCCGGCAAGAAAGGGTGATGAAGGAGTGGAGATATCAATGATCATGAGCCTTCCGATATATTTATCCTTCAGGTAAGAATATTCTCCACAGGCCACATAGGCATATTGCCCCTTCACAAACACATGATTGGCCCGGGAAGGGGTATCAAACTCTCCAACCAGGGCGGGTGACCCGGGGGTGGAAATATCGATGATTTTAAGACCGTTGACCCCTTTGGCCATATAGGCATAATTGCCGTTAATATAAACTCCTTTTGCTGCCCCGGAGGCATTGTAGCCGCCGGCAAGTTTCGGAGAGGACGGCGCGGAGATATCAATAACCTGGAGTCCTTCCCATTGATCCGCGGCATAGGCATAATTGCCGGCCACAGAAACCCCATAGGCATGCCCGGTGGTATCGTAACTTCCTGAAAGGGTGGGAGACGACGGGCTGGAAATATCGATAACCGACACCCCGCCCTCGACATTTGCCAGGTATGCGTTATTACCACTGACAAAAACATCTTTGGCCGCAGAGGCTGACGTATCAAAATGTCCGGCAAGAAAAGGAGATGACGGATTGGAAATATCAATGACCAGGAGGCTGCCGACGTAATCGCTTGCCTGGATATTTCTACAGGCCACATAAGCATAGTTACCATGAACAATAACCTTTTCCTGGTAATAATACCCAGAGGCAGCATAATCACCCACCAATACGGGAGAGGAGGGATTGGATATGTCGATGATGCGAAAATTACTGAAATCATATCCCGTACCCGAGTAGGCCACATAAGCATAATTCCCTTTTACATAAACACCGGCGGCATATTTCAGATCATCATATTCCCCGGTTAGTGCCGGGGAGGACGGACTGGATATATCGATGACCTGGAGCCCTTCAAATCTATCCACCGCATAAGCGTAATTACCGCTTACATAAACATCCGTCGTGTCATTTCCGAATTGCACCTGGTTTGCGGCAAGGACTGATTTCGGAGAAGCCGAATTGGAGATATCGAGGATTTGAAGGCCCCCATAATAATCGGCCACATAGGCATAGTTACCGCTCACAAAAACGCGGCGGGCATGCCCGGGGGTGTCGCAATTCCCCACCTTAATAGGATTTTTCGGGTCGCTGATGTCGATAATATCAAGACCGGCACCGGAGGCCGCACAATAAGCATAATTACCCTTTGTAAATACATACTGGTAATCTCCGGTTCCCCACTCCCCCACCCTGGTGAAAGTAACCTCTTCGCCCATAAGTTGTATGGAAAAGAGAAATACAACCCCAACCACCAATAAATAAACAAATCTTCGTTTTTCCACCTTTATTCTCCTNNCTTATTCCCTAAGGCATCGGTTTCAATAAATACCAACTGGTAATTGCCCACAAATCCCGGTCCCGGAGACCAGTAAAAAACACCCCGTTCCGCATCCAGCATCGAACCGATGGGCAGTTGATTAACTTTCAATGTCGAATTCTTGTGACCGGGCTCAAAGAAGTGAATTTCAAATCGTTCCAATTCTTTGATTTCAATAGATATTATTCCTTTTTCGTCGGGATAAACGGCTTTGGGTTTTATTCGTTGATTATATCCTTTTTTTATTTCTACAGGTGTTGAAATATCAATGATATCAATGGGCGGCCACGGAGAGCCGCCCCTACCCTCTGTACGTTGTGCACTGTGTACCCTGTTTTCTACCGTATTCCGTATCGTAAAATACCGGCTTCCTATGCCATCGGTATTTCCCGCATCATCCACAGCAGTCCATTGAATGGTATGAACGCCGTTTTCATATTGCGTGGTGTCCAGGTAAAAATAACCCACTGCGCCATTGCTGTTGTTGTAACCGGGAAATAAATCGGCAATATCCTGCCGGTACTGGTTGTAAACCGGGTTTCCCACGAAAACACCGTCCACCCAGATCCGGATGGTGGAACCATCCGTGGGGATGGTATTGGGCAAAGGCGTTAATACCCAACCGTAATTAATAAATTGACTGCCCGATGCAATGCCTCCTTGCGTGGGCGTATCAATGGCACCAAATGGTTTAACCGCATTGGCATTATCGCAGATGATGGTTTTGGTTCCTAAAATCACCTGGTTGCCTTCCATGTCCGTGGCAATGGCATGGATTTTAAAGGTCCCGTTTCCACCGCCGGGTAAAAAATTGGTGAGCATCATGTATCCCCAACCCGCTTTGTAATTATTGGGATATGTAGGATATGATTGTTCCACATCCGGCCGTGCCCCTTCCACGAATACGGCATCGCCGATGTAAACCACTCCATCGTTCTCTTCCCTGAAAATTTGAACGCTTTGCACCCCGATATCGTCCAGTGCCCAGCCGGTTACCGGGATACTACTGCGAACAATGGTAGCGTCGCCAGGAGTAGCAAAAAAACCGAAAGGTGCGGCGGTTTGTCCCGAACCAACCACCTCCAGGGTAACCTCAACAGTCTGCGGGCTGTTGCCGGCATTGGGGTCCGAAATAGTAATGGTCCCGTTATACGTTCCCGGAGAAAGACCCACGGGATTTATTGAAACCGTTACCTCTCCGCTGCCGCTGCCGGAAACAGGAGAACACACCAACCAATTGGCATCGACAGTAATAGACCAATTCAGCGTTCCCCCTCCAACGTTGCTGATGAAAAGAGTTTGAGCCCCTGTGGTAACACCCGAAACCTCCGCACCGAATTTTATACCGAACCGATTCACATTGATTTGCGGGGGAAACCCGGACGTATTAACTCTTAGAATATGAAGCTTGCCGGTGGTTTTCGACAACAAATAAACATAATTATCCAGGAAATAAACATCCTGGCTGGCCCAGGGGACATCATAACTGCCTGCCAGTGTTGGAGAATACGGATTTGCAATATTTATCACATGCAGACCATGATTAGCCCCCGACACATACGCGTAATTGCCGCTGACACAAACGGCCTGGTAGTACTCCAGGTAATCCTGGTGCTGGTAGTTTCCCAATGAGACAGGGTTAGCCCTATCAGACACATCCAGGACCGTTAAGCCCCCAACTCCGTGGGGAACATAAGCATAATTTCCTATGACATTCACATCCCAGGCAATGGTGGCAACTTCATACTTCCCAACCTGTTTGGGAGAGGAGGGATTGGATATATCCACCACCAGTACACCGCTGCCGGTATTATCATAGGTGACATAGGCATAATTACCGTCCACATCCACGCGCCTGGCAGACGCCTCGATATCAAGGCCGCCTGCCAGTGTGGGGTTGGAGGGATTTGATATATCGATCACCCGCAGCCCCACAATATCCGCAACATAGGCATAATTGCCCATCACATCCACCCCATGGGGCCGTTGATATCCTGTCACGGCATAGTGTCCCACGGCAGCAGCAGATGTTGGATTCGTCATATCGATAATATATAAACCGGTTTTATCGGCCACATAAGCGTAATTAAGATTTACATAAACGTCTTGCGGGACCGGAGTATCATAACGGAAAACCATAGAAGGAGAAGAGGGACTTGATACATCCAGTACCACCAATCCTTCATACTCATTCAATAAATACGCGTAACTCCCCCTGACATATACTTTGAGCGGGGCCTCGGAGGCATCATAAGCTCCCCTGGAAGTTGGAGCGGCTGGGGTTGATATATTGATAATTTGCAGGCCGCCCTGTTCATCGGCCACATAGGCGGAATTCCCGCTGACGTCTACTGTCAACGCAAAACCCGGGGTGTCACAACTTCCTGCAAGGGTTGGATTGGCCGGGTTGGAAACATCCAACACCTGCAATCCCTGCCCACCCATGGATACATACGCGTAATTACCGCTTATATCGATTCCACGGCAGCCTGTGGTGATATAACTTCCTGCCAGAGCGGGCGATGCGAAATTGGAAACATCGATGGCCAGCAATCCCAGGGAAGAATCCGTCACATAGGCAGTGGTGTTCTCTACAGTAACACTCCTGGGGAAGCCCAGGTTAGTATACTTACCGGCAAAAACAGGAGAAGAAGGCGTCGATACATCGACAATATGCAGCTCGCCATAGGACGGAGAATACCCCTCACCCATCAAAACCGCCAGGTACACGTAATCTCCATCCACAGATATATCATTAATACTCCATAGATAGGGAGCACCCGGGGGGTCCGGGACATTATACGATGCCACAAAGGTTGGAGAAGACGCATTGGATACATCAATAATCTCAAATCCGTTGTTCCCGGAAAAACTTCCGACGATATATGCATAATTGCCCTGCACAGATACCGCACCGACATAGTTGCCGCTCATATCATAACTGCCCACCCAGTAGGGAGCAGAGGGATTCGCCACACCCAACACCTGCAATCCACCGCAATGATCCCCTACATAAGCATAATTGCCGCTAACATAGACATAATAAGCATGACACGGTGTATCATAGTTTGCTATTCTCCGGGGATTGGCGGGATCGCTGATATCGATAATATCCACACCAGCATAATCAGCCGCACAATAGGCATAATTCCCCTGGATAAAAACATCCTTATAATACCCGGTGCCCCACTCCCCCACTTTGGTTATGTTAAGATTTCCATGAACAAGAACTCCCGGGAAAAAACCAATTGCCAATACTACCAATACTAAAATCATTTTTTTCATTTTTTTTTTACCTCGCCTCAATGTCTTAGAAACAATAGTATACATAATAAAAACCCAAAATACCATACGTTGCGGTTAAGTCGGATAGAAGTTTACCCTTTTTTTGAAAACGTTGAATAAGAGGAGCTTTCAAACGGTAAATATTTATAAATATTTACTCTTTCACCTTCCGCTCCCCCTTCGTGCCCTGGTGTCTTCGTGGCAAAAAAAAAGACTTTGGATTTTGCATCATAATCGGTTGACATTTTCTCCATACTCGGCTATACTTACCATAGTAAACAAACCAGAGGCAAAAAAAATGAAAAAGATGGGGCTGCTAATTTTGTTGCTACCTTTAATGACCGTATCTCTCTTTCCGGGAAAATTATCTGTATTACCGGAACTCACCAATCCGGGCATGATGACAATCGACGGCGATGAACTTTATGTATTGGATGAGGTAGTGGTTTATGTCTATTCATTAAAGGATTACTGTCTCTTAAGAAAATTCGGCAAAAAAGGTGAAGGACCCGGCGAACTGCTGCCGGACGCTGACCTGCCAATCACAATGCAGGTTCTTAAGGAACAGGTCCTGGTAAATTCTTTTAATAAACTGGTCTGCTTCTCAAAAACAGGAAAGATGATAACAGAAAAAAGAATTCCTTTTTTCGTCTTTCAGATTATCCCTTTTGGGAAAAATTATGCCGTAACAAAATTTACCAGGTACAGTGATGGTAGGAGCAAGGTGAGTGTTCTGCTTTTCGACAATGAGTTTAAAGAAATAAAAACACTTTATGAAACAGAGCTGCTTAATGATCAGGGAAAAGGAAAAATAGCTTTTCCCCTTATCACTGCCTTTATCCGGGTTTCAGGTAATCAATTATCTGTGGTTGATCAAAAAATGGAATTTCTTATCCAGCGCTTTGACCTGGAAGGGAACCGGTTACCGCCGATAAAAAAAGCATATCAAAAGATCAAAGTAACCGATTCCTTTAAAAAGGAAAGTATGGAATGGCTCAGCTTACAGCCAGCTTTTAAATCTGCTCCTGAAAGGGCCAGAAAAATGATATATTTCCCACCCTATTTACCGGTTATACGAAATTTAGCAATCAAAGATCAGAAGCTTTATGTCCAGACTTACAAAACCAGGGGGCAGCTTTTTGAATTTTTTATACTTGATCTTAATGGTAAGGTACTGAAAACCGTTTTTCTTCCCGATGAGAAAAATATCAAGATAGCGCCCACTCCGACTCCCAGGTATGATTTTAAAGAGAATAAATTCTATTACTTGCAAGAGAATGTGGATGAGGAAACATGGGAACTGCATGTTCAAGAGATATAAAGCTTTAACGGGGATATGGTCACTCTTTGCAGATAGGTTTCAAAAATAGACATATCAATTGCTAATAAATTTAAAATCCTGAATCCCGCTGCTTCAAACAAATTCAATTGTCCAAAATTCAAATATTATTTTATTTTCTTCGTGCTTTTTACCGCATTGTAAATGCCTTCGTGCACCTTCGTGGCTAAAAACAAAAGGAAAAAAATCCTTGGTGTACCTTTGCGGCTAACTCAACTATCTCAGGCGCTCAAGCCATGCTTGCGATTTCCTGGCTAAATCCGTATGGGGATTCGCTTGCTTGCAAACCTCATAACCCCGCACCGCCTCCTCGATATTGCCGCACAATTGCATGGTTCTACCATACATATAGGCATCATAAAAAAGCCAGAGCTTTGTTTCAAAGTCGCCTCTGGCTAATCTCAGCAGTCGTTCAAAAGCAGGCTTCGCCATCGCTTCGGCTATCAAAAGCTTGCCTTCCCTGGCCTTGAAATAAGCGACGGATATCTCGGCCAGGTGTTTTTTGGTTTTGGTAAAATCTAAGATATCCTCGAAATAAAATTTTGCCTGTTCCAATTCCATGTCTGCCAGTATCCTGGCCCGGCCGATGAATAGACGAAGCTCAAGAACGGTGATATTGTATACAAATTCTTCTTCAAAAACTCTTAAATCAGCTACCGCCTTTTGATAGTTCCCTCTAAAAATTTCCACGATCCCTTCATGGCATTTTATCGATGATCTTCGAGATTCTGCATCGTTGCGAAATATTTCAAAAAAAGCAACTCCAGCTTCCTTAAAATCTCCAACCTGCAAATAGCAGTAACCTTTGAATAATAATTTTCCCCCTCCCAGTCCCCAGAAATTTCTTGCTCGATAATACTCGTTATCCAATTTTTCAAAGGCTTTTAACGGGTTTCCTTTTAAAAATTCGATTTCACATAATCTATGAATAGAATCATTGTTGTCCGGATGAAATTCGATGGACTCAATGAGAGTCTCTTCACCTTTCTGGTAACTACCCATTAAGACTTCCAGGTCTCCCTTAAAATAGAGAAGAGCAGATATTAAAAACGGATTTTCTATTTTATAGTCCAACGCTTTTGAAATTAAGGAGTAGGCGGTATCAAGGTTATGATTCAAATTTTTTGCCTGGTAGTATTTGTTGATTAAAATATAAACTTTTCTTATATGGTTGGGGTTGTCTTTATAAACTTTCCCATCATTTTGAAGTTTCTTGTCCACATAAAATCTCTTACCAAAAGTTAGAGTATAATCTTTTCTCAATGAAAAGTTATATTCACTAATATCATTATTTAAAGCAATATGGCCTTCTTTCCAGGTATTTTTATAGGAACTAGGAATACTCATACCTAATGGAAGAATAACTAAAAACTTATTCTCATCAAAACCACTCTCATCATTGACATCAAAATTTGGAAACTCCCTGAACGTTGTTCTTTTTTGGCTGATGATATTAATTTCTGCAAAGAATTGGAGATGAGACAAAATATTGTTATTGCTCAGGGCAATAAAACTTAAAACTTCGTTATCAGCTCTAATAATCTCGTAATGATCTATACCACCAGGGTTTGAAAACGCAAAGAACTTTCCTTCATCCAGGAAACATAGTCCGGTAGGATACATACCTCTTGAATGACGTACGATGAATATGATCTCATCTTTTCCATCATCATCGATATCTTTCGTTTCAATATAAAAAATTTCGCTAATCCTGGCAAAGTCATATGTTTCCATACCCGCCATTTCAATGAGGGTTTGATTTGATATTTCATCACCCTTTCCATCCAGGTATACGATCCTGCTGTCAAGTTCAAGTGATTTCAACTTGACAGTTGGAGAAAAGGAATTATTTTGAGGATGTTTAATAAACACAATCACAGTATCATGATATGATTTGAAAGAATCAAGGTAACTATCAGTGATAATGCAAGGATGAAAGTTTTTTTCCCATACCTTCTCGCCATGTTTATTTTTGGCAATCAAAATATTATCTGTCATTATTCCAATAGAATGAATCCTTCTTGCATCACCTTTAATTGAATGTTCTTTTAAAGTGTTGATTTTAATATAAACGAAAATTAAAAGAACTGGCACAAGAAATCCAACTATTGTTAATCGTAAAGGTCTTGAAAAAAACTTCGATACAATCCAATCAGGAACAGTGGTCCGACCTTTCTTAAGAAATTCCAACATCTCTTCAATGTCTTGAAACCTCCTTTCTTTCTTCTTCTCCAGCGTTTTTTCAATGACAAACTCTATTAATCGAGGAATCTTTTGTTTTCTATCTCCTGGCGATATTCTACCGGGTTTGGTGTGAATATTCTTATAAATAATTTCCATAGTGCTGTCATTTTCAAAGGGATGTTTCCCGGCAAGCGCCCGGTATAAAATCATACCCAAAGCATAAACATCGGAGCGAAAATCAACCTCCTCTCCCGACGCCTGCTCAGGGGACATATAATACGGAGAACCCACGATCTCTCCCAAAGAAGAGGTTTTTTCTCTATCCGTAACCTCCTTAGCAAGACCGAAATCGAGAATCTTTACCTTATTACGTGCCAGAACCATTATATTGGAGGGTTTTAAGTCTCTGTGGATGATGTTATGCTTATGCAGCGCACGCATTCCTTCCAAAATTTCAAAATAAATGGGTTTAAACTCCTCCCATTCAAAACGCTTTTTTCCTTCAAATATTTCTTTCAGGCTTTTTCCTTCCACAAACTCCATGACCAGGAAATGGAACGAATTCCATTCTTCCAGGGAGAAAACCTTAATGATCCGTTCATCCACTATTTTCCTGGATAAATTGATCTCCCGCTTAACCCTGAGAAATTTCCTTTTGTCAGTAATCAATCCCGGATTCAGAAATTTTAGAGCCAATTGTGTTTTTAAGAGGATATCCACGGCTTTAAAAACAACGCCGCAGCCTCCCTCCCCTATCTTCTTTTCAATCCGGTAGCGGTCGTTAATCACCGTTCCCGGTGTTAACCCCGTTACTGCCCCATGTGGGCTTTCAAAAGAAGCAGTTTCTTTGTTCATCCTTGTTCCCCATTACCTCTCTCAAGTATAATAAATTTTTCATGCCTTAATTGTAATCATTGGTTAACGAAATGTCAATCCCAGGGGCATATGAATTTGTCAAAGTTTAGTAAAGGCAGACGTACGAGATTAGAAACAGATACAAATGATAATGGCAGAAAAAATTACAAACTCCAAATCCCAAATTACAAACAAATTCCAAATTTAAAATTACAATGACCAAAACATGAAACCTCCTTTCCATCAAATGGAATAGAATTTTTTTTGTTTTAATTTCTTTCCTTTTGGTTTGCATACTGTAAACGGGTTTACATAAAAATAGCTGCAAATTAAAAGCCTTATCTGAAATAAAAATCCATAAAGACTTGATTATTAAATGATTACAGGTAATTCCTCTAATGAAGGATTCCAGATGAGTTTATATTGGCACGCTTATTGCAGATATATTCAAAATAAAAATGTCAGGAGGAAAAAATGAGTTTTAAAAAAATTTGTTTTATTCTTTGTGTTTTTTCAATCGTTTTTTTTATCGCCGGGGTGAATGATTCTCTTTCTGCCCAGAAAAGCGGTAAAATTGTGTATTCCACGAAAGGCACGGGTTATAAAATTTGGGTCATGAATGAAGATGGTACCGATTGCCTTCAGTTAACCTATGGACCTGGTGCCGATAGAAATCCTGAATGGTCACCGGATGGTAGTAAAATTGCTTTTAGTTCCAATAGAGATTCGGGCTATTTAAATGAAATATTTGTAATGAACGCAGATGGGACAAATATACAAAAAGTAGTGTCTATTTCCAGTGCCAATTGTGCAGGTCAGGAATGGACCCCAGACGGTAAAAAACTTGGTTTTACAGTAAATTTCGGTTCCAACAATAATTGCATATATTGGGTTAACGTGGATGGAACAGGGCTTGAGCCTATTTATGATGCCCACTCAAAAGTTGATTTTTGTTCTTTTTCAGCGGATGGAAAAAAGATTCTTTTTATCCATTGGGGAAAACTTTATATAATGAATATAGATGGCACAGGCAAAACTCAAATTGCAAATGCTCAAAGAGCCGATTGGTCACCACATCAGAATTTGGTGGTTTATGTAGACCAAAGTACTTACCGGGATATTTGGATTGTTAATCCTGTCACTCTAGAAAGACAACAATTTACTTTTGAATATCCAACGAAAGAATTTTTTCTTGACCCAAAATGGTCATGGCCAGATGCTCAGAAAATTGTTTATAATAGAGCCGGAGATTTATGGATTATGAACAGTGATGGCAGCAACAAAATTCAATTGACATTTGATGGATTGAAAGGAGAAGGTTCTGGTGAGTTATATTATTTTGATATAGAAATTCAAGCTCTCATCGATATAAAACCGGAAACCCTGAACCGAAAAAGTAAGGGCAAATGGGTAACAGCCTATATTGAATTACCCGAAAGCTATGACGTAGGAGAGATTGACCTTAACTCAATTGTCATTATAGCTGTGGATGAAATTATACTGGATGAACCCCTTTATGCAGAACCATCTCCAACGAAAATCGATGACTACAATGCAAACGGCATACCGGATTTGATGGTCAAATTTAACAGGAGATCTCTGATTGAATTGTTAAGTCCCGGAGTCCATAACATTTCGATATCAGGGAATTTAAACGATGGAACAATCTTTGAGGGTAATGATACACTGAAAGTTATTCACTGATTTATTCATAACAGGAATTCAATGGATGAGTCCGGGTTTTAACAGGCTGTCCTTAGTGAATGGAGTGGATGTGAAGGGAGTTATTGGGAACGCGTCTCAACATTGGATGTTCAGGGTTCAATGTTCAAGGTTGGGACGCGAACCATTAAATGTAACTCCTATTGGAAAAAATTAAGCTTAGAAGTTGAGAAGTTGAGAAGTTGAGAAGATAAGAAGTTGAGAGAGAACTCGAAAAAAAAGCTCTTTTCGTTTTCTCAACCTCTCAACCTCTCAACTTCTAAGCCTTGTCTTTAAGTATCTCTTTTAAATCGTACATCTAACAGGCTTCCAGGTTTTCCATTTCTTCGAGCAACTGCTTCTTGTTTTCTACCAGGTAGCTCCAATCTATCCAATCATTGTGCTCTTGAAAGGTATCTCCCATTGTCTGCTCAAACTTATCAAGGGGCATTTGATATTTCTTTTCAAACCGTTTTATTTTCGACTCTGCCCGTTTTAATTCCTTACGGATTTCTTTTTTCTTCTGTTCAACAGCAATAGCAAAGGCTTTATAGACGATTTCATCCGGGATTTTCCCGGCATCGATATTACCTGGAATCTTGATCGTTGCTTCCGTCATATTTATTACCTCACGGTTTATTTATAAATCTCAATGGCAAAAAAGTCAAGTCGTTTTCTGATTTTATAGTCAGATTTTTGTCTCTTCTGTGCCTTTTATTCCCATGAGGCCCGTTCTTTAGGGGATTGTATTTGCTTAATAGTAAGTACTGATGGGCGTTTCGTGGGAGTGAACTTGACTCTCACGGGACGCTTTGTCGCTCCCTTGCAAGCAAATTTAGGTCTTGCACAACCCTGACTTTCGGTTTATTTACAGCCGTTATAATGGCAAAAGGAAAACAAAAATCCACACGCCAAAAAGTCCTAAAAACCATCCCTAAAACCAACATCGTAGATAAAAAAGCCAACAGGTTATTTGATTTTTCCTATCATCTGTGGTATTTTTTAATTTCATCTATCTTAACTGATTTGGTGGGGTGTACTTAATGATGATTCACAATGAAAAAGAATTTAAAACTACCCTTGAAAGGATTACCCGCTTCCAGGAGCAAATAGCGTATCTTCGGAAGGTGGAATCCAACCCTGAGAACTATCGTCTCTCGGTCAGCGGTTTTTTGGCTGAACTTGACCGAATGAACCTTGAAATTCGAGAATACCTATGGTCACATCCATCTCAAATATCTGAAGGAAGGAAGACCGCATAACAGCTTTGCCTAGACACAAACTCTTCTATCATATGAGCATCCGAAGAGTGCGTCAAAGTTTTCCAAAACCTTTGACGCATCTAAATTATGAATGATGATTGATGAACTATGAAGTAACTTTTCATGGACTCTGGTAATCTGTCATCGATGGCAATTTTCATCATTCATAATTCACAATTCATCATTTATATCATGCCTTTTCCGCTTCCTTTATTACCGATTCGATCAACTCCTTATTCTCGACCTTGAATTTCTGAAAAAAACTCAACACTTGATAACACAACAACGGAATACGCTCCATGGTTTCCAAAAGCTCCTTGACATCCTTCCTCACATCTGCCGGACCAATTTCACTGATCCCGCCGTGAAACGAACTTTCTTTTTCTTTATAATACATGGGGCCTTTTTCACAAAGCAGCCAATCTAACGAAATTCCAAAGGTTGAGCTCAATACTATCAGCGTGTGAAGACCGGGAACACTTCCACCCATTTCGTTTTTGGTATAACCGCTTTGTTGAATGCCAAAGTAAGAGGCCATCTTTTTCTGGGAATACCCCAATTGCATGCGCACTCTTCTTAACCTGGAACCGATGGCTTCTAATCTTTTTTTCCTGTTCATGATTACGCTCCTTGATCTAACTTTTACTTCAATACCATTAATACGGTAAAAATCCCAAAAAGTTTAAAAAAAATATTCCTGTTAAGACTTTTTTGTCCCCTTTCACCCGGAAAGTATTCCTGGGATGACGATTCTATTCCTACTGGTTTGAAAAATATTCCTGGGACGACGTTTCTATTCCTTTCGGTTTGCAAAGTATTCCCGGGACGACGTTTCTATTCCTTTTGGTTTGAAAAGTATTCCTGGGAGGACTATTTTGAAATTTAAATTCTAAGCACGAAGCACGAAATCGCGCAGAGACCAAACAAATTCAAATGACCAAAATTCAAATGACCAAAACAAAAAAACTACCGCTTTTTCCCTTTTACTCGATATTCAACTTCTTTATCTTCTTATACAATGCGGTTCGGCTAATATTAAGCTTCCTGGCGACCTGTGCTTTATTCCACCTGTTCGCTCTCAATAATTCCAGGATTCTCTCTCGTTCATGATCGATGCCTTCCGGGGCAGTTGTGTTTCCTTTTAAATTTCTATAATAGGCTTTGATTTCGTTCTTTAATAAGTCGAAATCGATAATATCGCCGCTGCTGGACTGATTCACCAGGCTCTTTATCTCATTTTCCAGCTCCCGGACATTGCCCGGCCATGAATAATTTTGCAGGGCCTCGATGGCCTGGTGAGAAAAACCACTGACATAAATCCGGTTCTCCAGGGAGAACGTTTCAAAAAAATGATTAATTAAGGGCTGGATATCATGTTTCCGCTCCCTTAACGGGGGAATTTCGATCCTGACGTGGGCAATTCGATAATACAGGTCTTCCCTGAAGAGATTCTTCTTTACCAATTTCAGCAAATCTTTATTGGTTAAAGAGATTAGCCTGAGATTCACTTTAATCCGTTCATTGCCCCCTATCCGGTAAAATTCGTTCTCCTGCAGCACTCGCAGCAGCTTTTTTTGTAAATCCAGCGACATTTCGCCGATTTCATCAAGAACCAGGGTGCCGCCGGAGGCATGCTCCAATTTCCCACTCCTGCGGCTGTGGGCGCCGGTGAACGCTCCTTTTTCATGACCGAAGAGTTCATCTTCCAACAGGCTTTCCGGGATGGCGGAACAATTGATGGCAATGTACTTGTTCTTTTCCCTCCGGGAATTGTAATGGATAAACCGGGCTGCCAACTCTTTTCCGGTGCCGGTTTCCCCTTGGATTAAGACAAAAAGGTCGCCCGGGGCGATTTTTTTACACTTGTTCAATACGTTGAGCATGGACTCATCCCTGGTAATGACTTCAAGCAGGGAACCCTCAGCATCCGCATCTTGATAAAAAGATTTGTTTTTTTCCAGCAGCCGGTATATTAGAGAAACCTCATTGGAGAAATCGCTGAGGAATTGAAGGGCTTTCTTCGCTAACCGCTTCCGCGCTTTTCGTATATAGAGTAAAGCACCCTTGCGCTTTGAGAGTGGTATTGGAAACGAATAAAAAGATACATCCTCTCCCATTTTTTGATTCAACATCTCTTTTTCGAAGATATCCCGGCTTAAATCAACCCGGTTCAGGATAAAATCGTTGTTTTCATCCAGTTTGAGGCTTGATATGACCTTGATTTCCTTATCTTCCTTGTACAGGACCATTAATTGACCTGTTTTCAAGGTATTGGTCAGGGAGATTTTTCCCCATTCGAGAATCTCCCCGAAATGATTTATTTTGAATCCCAGGCGCAAAATGGTTATCAATGTTTTATCAAACAGGTTAAGACAGGTTTTTGTATCTTCGTGAGAGGTAGAGATAAGGTTTGAAATTTTCCTGATTACCGGCAGTGTTTCAGCCGAAAGAACAAACTCTTCAGGGTTTCCTTTCTTCAAATAAAACTCTAAATAACCGATTCTAAAGGATTCATCAAGACTGACCTGGGCCTCGTTTATTTTGAGGTGCTCCACGTAAACGCCATTTTTTGATTTTAAATCTTCGACTTTTATATGGCTCTCAAAACAGGTAATCCTGGCATGCTGTTTGGAGATAAAATCTTCATCGATATAGAAATCACACCCCGGGTCTCTTCCTAAACGGATGATATCCTTTTTTAAAGGATACTTTTTTACCTGCCCGTCTCTCAAGTACAATAGATATTTCATAGCACAATTATAAAAATATAATGATCTTAGAAATTTTATTTTTGAAAGCGCTCTAAAACAACCACGTCCAAGGGACTTAAAGCATTAGGTCTTTGTCGTAACCGATCTTGATGAGTTTTATCTTATTGGGGTCGGCGGTTCCCAGGTGATGACGGGTGTCGGCGAGGAGAATATGTTTGGCCGGCGGGTTTAAGGGCCTGTCTTCACCAAAAAACTCCTTGCGCTTGGCCTGGATGATACGAAGACCAGTGGCATCAATGGCTACCGGGTCAAATCCCACCAGGAAACCATAGTACTTCCAGACGTACTTGGGACTGAAACTGTGGGGACCGGTGCTGTGAAATTGAGGAGTCAACATGACCAACACGTTGAGACGGGTTTTGCCTTTTACCAGGGGAAGTTCCCATAATTTAGCCAGGTCTGCACAAGAATCCCCATGATGCGACCAGGGATCGGGTACAAACATAATATAGTTCTTGATCAAACTGCCAACACCGGACCAGTGATGCGACCGCATGGGCCTGGCATTGATCAGTGCCGTGGCTTTTTTAAAGATGGAACTCCGCAAAACACCCCGGTCACTAATACCAATATCAGCTTCGGATACACCGACATCCATTACCCGCTTTTTCAACGCTTTCTCTACCTGGGATGTGGTAGGAATCCATCCCCATACATTCGTCTTAATACCCACAATATCATCAGGTTTAATAAACGTTTTCCAGGCCTCCACCGGGTCTTTCTTTCCCACCAGGGTGGTGACGGCTTTATCCAACATCTCCAACACCACCGGATACCTGGGCCTGCCATTGGCATCTAATACGTCCTTATTTCTTACCAGTACCACAGTTGCTGTCGCTGTTTTTTCCCCGCTGGAAAAAACCGTTGGCGATGCTCCCAGGAAAAGCGTGCTGCCAATAGCAGCTACAGAAGTATCCCTTATAAACTGCCGCCTGGTTATTGCCTTCAATTCTTTTTTATTGCTCATTTTTCCTCCTCTTTTATATTGGTGAGTAGGTAAGTAAGTTGACTCACTCACCCCACTCACCTCACTTAACTAATTCTCCTAAAAGGCTTTTTGCTTTCTCAACATTGGGGGCATTTAATACAACCATTACCAACCGTCCATTGATTCTGCACCCGGTCCAGCGTCCATCTTCCAATTGCTTTATGCCTTTCCGGGCATCGGGTAAATAGTTCGTTAAAAAACTCCGCTGGGCTGCTTCAGCTTTTATTTTATCCGGGTAAGAAACCAGGAGCACAAAATAGTGGTCTCCATTCTCTTTGTACGTTGCCAGGACCGCTTCCGTATCTTCATCAATAAACAAAATATTTTGATCTGAGATGAAAAAATGGCTGTTCAACCAGATATAATGATGAAAGTAACGTATACTTTCTTTTATTATATGTTCAGTGGGTAACCGGGCAATTAATGACGGTTTTTCACTTTTCTCCTTAATCAACCCGGCAATATGACGCCCCAGGGTCAGAACCGTTTTCTTTTTCTCTTCGGTTTCCGGGTATGCCAGGATGGAGACATAATATCTGCCTTTCCAGAAAGTCAACAGGCCGCTGGCATATTCAGACTCCACGTCATCACTGACACTGTGGTCCAGGTCTTCACGACTGTGGGAAAAAACACCAAAGGCATTAAAAGAACTTCCCATATCAAACACATCCACGGTGATTTCGGGTAAATCTGCTTTGGTATATTTTTGTGCCAGTAGATGTTTGAAGCTGTAAGATATATACAGCTCTGCCCCTCCATTGATGTATTCAAATAGATTTTTGGGGGTATAAAGGGTTGTTTTGGCAGATTTTTGCCAGCCATTGATCTCGGCAGGTAATTGTTTTGATAACTCCGTTAAACTGGTCGCTTTAGCCATGATTGTCATCCCCAGGAAGCATAAACAATAAAGAACGATTTTAAGTTTACTTTTCTTTAACATTTTAAAATATTAACAAAGTAAGAAAAATTTGTCAATTCCAATTTTAAAAACAAAGGCTTATGAAGAGTATTTAAAATTTAAACATGTTATAATTGGGTTATGAAAACAATTAGACTTTATCCCCATTGGGAAGAATCATTCTTTATTGAACGAGAAAACCGTTTTGTAATGCGATTGAAAACGAAGGATAGTCAGATAATTAAAGCCTACGTCGCCAACCCGGGTCGAATGGAAGAATTCCTGGTTCCCGGGCACCCCTTTTTTATCACCCGGGGAAATAAAGGGAAATATGTTTACCGGGTGGTATCGACTCATTACCAGGATTCCTATATTTTGCTGGACACCATCAAGATCAATTACCTGGTGGAGTTGATGCTTAAAAACAACCGGCTCAATGAGTTTGGCGATGTTCAACGTATTCGGCGGGAAGTGACGGTGAATCAATCAAAATTTGATTTCCTCCTGGAAAGAGAAGGAGCGAATACAAAACCCGTGCTCCTGGAAATCAAATCCTGCTCCCTGTGCCACAACGGCGTGGCCATGTTCCCGGATGCTCCCAGCAAAAGAGGCCGACGTCACCTGGAAGACCTGGATCACCTGGCAGCAGAGGGTTTTGAAACCTTTACGCTGTACCTGATTAACCACAAACATGCACGGGTTTTCATGCCCAACGGTCACACAGACAGGGACTATTGCACGGCGTTCTGTAAATCGAAACATGTTCATTTCCTGGCTTACTGCGTCAACATGGTAAACCCGGTAACGTTAGATTTGTCGTTTCTCAATGAAGTTCCCATCGATTATAAAACCTCCCGCATCCTTTGCAAAGATAAGGGGAGTTACCTGTTGATATTTTTCAATGATAAGCCCTTTAAAAAAGCGATTGGTTCCCTGGGACAGAGGGATTTTAAAAAGGGGTACTATGTGTACGTGGGTTCAGCCATGCAGGCTCTTGAAAAGCGGATCAGGCGGCACTTAAGAAAAACGAAAAAGACGCGCTGGCACCTGGATTTCATTTCTCCCCTTTGCATGAAGGTGGACAGGGTGTATCCCATCCGCCGGAATGATCGAGTTGAAGAAGCGATGGCACGGAAGCTAATGACTGTGTGCGACGATTATGTACTGGGATTTGGGGCATCGGATTCAGGGTTAGACTCTCATTTCTTCTATTTTAACGAGCGCCCCTATCGACACCGGGCTTTTCTCGATCTGCTCCTGGATTTCCGTATGGCAGTGGGCGATTAAATTATTTCTTCCATTTGGGAATACGGCCGGGAGTCCATGGGGCTCCGGCTTCTTCCATTGCGGTTTCTAACTTTTTCATGTCCACTTCGATCAATTTCTTCAGTTTTTCCAATTGAGGTTCAAATTCCTCACCGATAATCCGGTACTGGTCCTTCATGGTCTGGGTGGGGTCAGCTGTGGAGCTGCGGTAACCGTAAGCCATACGGAAAAGGCGGCTGGTGATGGAGGGCGGTTGACTTTCGTTTCGTCTATATAGGATTTCATCGCCGCTGAGCGCCCGACGAATTTCTTTAAGCTGCTTTTCAATAGCCAGGGCTTGCTTCATTAAATCCGGCGGCGCTTCCGGGGTGTTATCAAGAGCAGATTTAATAAGTTTTATTTTTCTTTCCTGCTCATAGATAAGGCCAGTGGCTCCCTGGACAGCACGTGCCAGTTCAGCCAGCTTTTTCTGAAACTCTACCATGGCTTTCCGGTCTTTAGCCGGCAATGTCACAATATTTAAAGGTTTTACCACGAACGATTGGGGACCCGTCATTGGTGTCAGTTTGCCCTTAGCATATTGCGACAGGCTGACGGTATACGTACCCGGCATCACAAACGCTCCTCCGCCGCCCCTGCCGCGAAAGGAAGCACCGGACTCTCGAGGAGGACTGAAGGATGGATAACGCAAATCCCAGGTAAGCCTGTGAAGTCCGGGCATTACCGGTGCTTTAAGCTTCCGCACCACCTGGCCGGTTTCGTCTTTTATGGTAAACAGCAAATAGGCTTTCTCTTCTTCGTCTTCCGCCCGGAACTCTTCAATAGTGGGATACCTGATGTCCACACCTTTTTTCATGGCTGCCTTCTCAGCAACTTTACGCTTCTGTTTCAAGGTTTTGACGGGTTTTTTCAAAAAGTAAGTGAAGGTCGCCCCAAACTCAGGATTGGGAGCGTTGAAAAACGTATCTCCCTGGCCATACAGCCCCCTGCTGCCGAGAATAAACATGAGGGCATCTTTAATAGAAAAGATGTGACTATCTTTTTTCATGATTTCAGGTGTCAATTCCCGCAGAGGGATGTAGTTATCCAGGATATAGAATCCCCGGCCAAACGTGGCCAACACCAGGTCATTCTCCCGTTGTTGGATGGCGATGTCCCTCACCTGCGTGGTGGGGATTCCGCTTTTTAATTGAACCCATTTCTTGCCCTCATCGATAGTGAAAAACACGCCGAATTCAGTTCCCACAAACAACAGGTCCTTTTTGACATGATCCTGGACAAGGCAAAAAGCCGTGCCCCGTTGGGGAAGATCGCCAGTAATAGCTGTCCAGGTTTTTCCTCGATCCGCACTCTTAAAAACGTAAGGTTTGAGGTTATTGTCTTTCCGGCCGTCAAAAGCAGCATAAACCGTATCCTTTTCGTGCAGGGAAGCATAGAGAAAACAAACATAAGTCATATGAGGAATACCGGGAACGTTATCTATTTTTCGCCAATTACCGCCGCCATCTTCACTCACCTGGATCAGGCCGTCATCGGTTCCCACATAAAGCAGTCCTTCCTTTAACGGGGATTCGCTGAGGGCGGTAATATTACCGAACAGGGAAGTGGAAGCATTCTTGGCGACGGCATCGGGACTCTGGATTTTTCCCATTACCTTGAGTTTGTTGCGGTCCAACTGCCGGGTTAAATCGCCGCTGACTTTTTTCCAGGTATTGCCGCGGTCATCACTCCTGAACAGGATGTTGGCGGCAAAATAGAGACGGGTATGAGAATGGGGACTGATAATCAAGGGTGAATTCCAATTCCAGCGAAAGGCTTCGCCTTTATCTTCCCTGGGTTTGATATCAAGGACTTCCCTACTTTTCTTATCATAGCGAACCAATCCGCCGTATTGAGACTGGGAATAGATAATATCCGGGTTTTCGGGGTCTACCTGGGTTTCAAAGCCGTCGCCGCCGCGGGTAACAAACCAGTCGGCATTGACAATGCCGTCCCGGCTGAGGGTCTGGGAAGGTCCACCCATGCTGGCATTGTCCTGGGTACCGCCGAATACGTAGTAAAAAGGCAGTTGATTATCAACCGAAACACGGTAAAATTGAGTTACCGGCAGGTTGCATTTGAATAACCATTTGTCACCGCTGTCAAAGGTTTCATAAATACCACCGTCTCCACCGATGATCAAATGCCGGGTGTCATCCGGATCGATCCACAAAGCATGATCATCCACGTGACGGTTTGACAGGCCAAGCCTGTTCCAGGTTTTTCCACCGTCTACGGTGAACTGGGTGTAAGTATCCAGGGAATAGACTTTATCCACGTCTTTGGGGTCTGCGAAGATGCGATTATAATATTGTGGACTGCGGCTGACATATTTGCTGCGTTTTTCCCATGTGGCACCCCTGTTGGTGGAGCGGAAAAATCCACCACTCTCTTCTTCAGCTTCGATAATAGCGTAAATCACATCAGGGTTGACCGGCGATATGGCCAAACCGATCCGTCCTACATCACCCGAGGGTAGACCGGATTTTAACTTCGTCCATGTGGCACCTGCATCAGTGGATTTGTAAATAGCACCCTCCGGGCCACCGTCAATAAGAGTAAATACACGCCTGCGGCGTTGATAAGAAGCAGCATACAAAATATCCGGGCTGCGCAGGTCCATCACGATGTCTGTGACACCGGTATTCTCACTGATGGTGAGGATGGCTTTCCAGGTTTTGCCGTTGTCCGTGCTTTTATAGAGTCCCCTGTCGCCGCCCGGTCCCCACAATGGTCCCTGGGCTGCAACGTATACATGAGAATTGCGGGGATCAATAACAATACGGCCAATATGCTCGGAATTCTTAAGCCCCATGTTTTTCCAGCTTCTTCCTCCGTCTTCCGATCGATACACCCCATCACCGTAACCAATGGCCCGCTGGCTGTTATATTCCCCGGTTCCAACCCACACCACATTGGTGTTAGTGGGATCAATCTCTACATCCGCAATGGACCAGGCACCATATTTATCAAATACAGGCTTCCAGGTTACACCGTTATTCACAGTTTTCCATACATTACCGGCAGCAGCCGCCACAAAATATTCTTTGTGATCGTTGGGGTTGACCGCAATATCAGCAATCCTCCCTGAAGTCAAAGCAGGACCAATACTCCGGAATTTTAATCCCATAAAAGTGCTTGAGGTCATAAGGTCGCCGGGTTTCGTTCCTTCACCTTTTTTGGCTTTCGCCTTTGCCTCAATACATATCGGGGATATCAAAAATCCTAAGACAATCAAGATAATTGAAAATCTCTTCATACTCATCGTCACTCCTTTTTATATTTTATTTCATGGTTTATTATAGATAGTCGTTAACATATTATGTTTCATGTTCTCCTTCTTGTATTTTAAAATTAATTTTATTAAATTAATATGTTTAATGCAATACCCTATATTGCAAATAGTTCAAACCAGTGTATAATCTATCTATGATTAAAACCACAGACAACGTTTTTAAAGGAAAATGGGTCATCCAATACTCCCCTGCTGAATTCGATTATAAGTACATCCTGGAAGTCCTGGCAGATATCCGTGACCGACTGGAAGCGGATAAAGCCAGGACGCCTTATAAACGAGTAATATTTAACAAAAATTTTACCGACAACCATTTTTCCCTGGAATCCGCGAACTCGTTATCTGAATTCCCTGCCCCTGAGATTCTTGTTAAATTTAAAAACGTTAAAAAAATAAATAATGTTCTCCTGGCTTACCCGGTCTTGTTGAGCGATAAACGGTGGGAAACCATCCACTTGACAGCCGCTTCTGTATTTATGGGTTCGTCCCTGGACAATGCCGGGTTTAATGTGACGGTTAAAAAGCTAATCTTACCGGTTACCAATATCGATTCCCAATTAAGGCATTATGATTTAATTGGTCTCACTCTTTTTGAAGACCTGTTCATTCACACCAAAGAGTTCTTATCACACCTCAGAGAAGTTTATAACGGGTTTATTGCTGCCGGGGGTCCGATGATTACTTTGACTCCCCTGGAGTCCGCCTATCATCTCCCGGAAATTAACCTGTTGGTGAGGGGCGAAGCTGAATTTGTCCTGCCGGAATTAATCGATGCCATTAATACCAATAACGTCTCCAGGATGCTGGAATTCAAGGGGTTTTTATTCCAGGTTCCCGGGATGATTATTATCTCGGATTTTAATGAAATCAATCGACCGGAAAATTTCGCGGGCTTTCGTTTTAACCTTGATTTTTTGGAAAAAGACCATGTTAAAGAGGGTCTTGAGATCAACGTCTCCAGGGGATGCAAACGGGGGTGTATCTTTTGCTCCGCTGTCCAGGGCAGAGGGTTGAGAAAACTGCCGGGCCCCCAACTGCAAGACCTTTTAAACCGATTCTCAGACCGGTTGGATTCTTTTGTTGTCCGGCCGCCGGCAGCCGGCCGGGCAAGAACTGTGAATATCAATGATGACGATATATTACAGGACCTCGATTATGCCGGGGAAGTTTTTCAATTAATCAAAAGGTGCGGTTTCAGGCTGTGGGGAATCCAGACCTCCATCAATTCTTTTTTTGATTCCAACGGCGAGCTAAATCGAAAAGCCCTGGAAATCATCGCCGACAAATCCCTGTATGTGGATGACAATCCCCTGGTCTGGTCGGGAACCGATGCGTTTTTAAAAAAAAGGGGAAAAAAACTGGGAAAAATAATCCCGGGGGAACAGCAGATGATTCAAATGGTGGAAGAATTGGAAAAGCGGCAGATCCGGAACTATCATTACTGGATCAGCAGTGATTACCGGTCCGGTTGGGAGGAGTTTACTCAAGAATTTATGTTTATTTACCAACTTCAAGACCGTTTTAACTATTTCGGGTTGATCGCCCACTCGCCGTTCCTGGTCCCCTACTCCACCACGCCGTTGTATCGCCTGCTTACCGGGTCCGATCAATTGAAGAATCAAATCAAATATAAAAAAATCCTGGAATCCGGGAAGGAAATGTTCACGTTTCCATTGGTAGAACGGGTAGAAACGCCGTACATTCATTTAAACCGGTTACTTAATAATGAGAAATTGTCCAACCGCCGGGGATTTTTCGATTATTTAAAGCAAAAGGATTACGTGAATGCCTTTATCACGCTGTACAATTTCCTGAAGCAAGAGCGCATCGATGCGGAATCGTTAATCAATAGTGAAGAGGCCAAACCGCTCAAACAGGTAGAAAACAAAGTAGAAACTTTTATCTCCAAATTATTGACAAATGAAGAGTAAACCGCTAGAATCTAGAATGCTAAACGCCGGAGATAAGATCAAATGAATAAATTTATTGTTATGGAAGGTCTGGACGGCGCAGGTAAATCGACCCAGATCGACCTGTTAAAAAATTACCTGGACCAGCGGAATATCGAATATCGATATATCCATTTTCCTCAAACGGATTATCCCGCAAATTCTCCGGTCTACGGCGACATGGTAGCCAATTTTCTTAAAGGTGAGTACGGGGATATCAACCAGGTGAATCCTTACCTGGTGGCCCTGTTGTACGCTGGGGACCGCTATAATGCCAGGACAAAAATCCAGGAGTGGCTGGAAGCGGGTTATTTTGTCCTGTTAGACCGGTATGTATATTCCAATATGGCCTTCCAGGGAGCAAAGTTTAACAAACCGGAAGAAAAACAGGAATTAAAGCAGTGGATTGAGCACCTGGAATATGAATACCATAATATACCTAAACCCATACTTTCGATCTTTTTGCGTATGCCCTTCGATTTTGTGAGCCGAAAGTTAGCGGATACACGAAAAGGATCAGATCGCACCTACCTGGATGGCAAAGATGACATCCATGAGAGCAGCCTGGAGTTCCAGGAAAATGTTGAAAAGGAATACCTGCAACTGGTAGAGGAAAACAATGATTTTCATCTAATCAATTGCTTCGATAAAAATGGTAAAACCTTGTCCCCGGAGGAAATCCATCAAAAAGTCCTCGCCCTGTTAATTGAAAAAGGATTGTTGTAAATCAACAAACAAATTCAAAAAAAAATACCAATAAAAACAAAATGATCACAAACAAAATCTTTCTCATTTTTTCCTCCGTATGATCTTTAGCCACGAAGGACACGATTCGTGTCCATCCGCGGCTAATTTTTTCTTTTTTTTAATTCCTTTTAAATTACTTATCTCCTTTGCCTTTGCCTTCTTCAGTTTTGGCTAAGGCTGTCAATCCGCCAATGGCGCCCAGGTTCATGGATTCCAATGCAGAACTGGGTACAATCACCAATGAGCCTTTTTCTTTAAGGCCCTCAAACAACATGTTCATTCCCCGCAGTTGCAGGGCCACCGGGTTTTCCAGGTAATTTTCACTGGCTTTGGCAAATTTTTCCGAGATTTCGGTTTCAGCGGTTCCCAGGATAATCCTGGCCTGCCGTTCCCGCTCCGCCTGCGCCTGCTTACTCATGGCATCCGCCAGCGCTGAAGGAATGACAATGTCTTTAATTCCTACGGTCTGGCAGGTGATACCCCAGGGATTGGTATGCTCGTCAAGGGTTACCTGGAGGGCTTCGGCAATTTTCTCACGATTCTGCAGCAAGTCTGCCAGGTCATGCTTACCGATGATATCCCGCAAAGAAGTCTGGGCAATGTAATATACCGCCCTGATGTATTCCCGCACTTCCAGGGCAGCCTTTTCCGCATCCCAAACCATCCAATACACCACCGCATCCACATTGACGGGCACCGTATCTTTGGTAAGGGTTTCTTCTGCCTTGAAATCGGTCACCCGCACCCGTTGATCAATATACCGATACACCCGATCAATAATGGGAATGATAAGAAAAATACCTGGACCTCTTAAACCGATGAATTTTCCCATCCGTAATATCACGCCTTTTTCCCATTGATTGGCAATCCTGATGGCTGCTGCAATCAATATTGAAATAATTATCCCTACTAATAAACCAATAATATTCAATATTAAAAAAAGATACAGCACTACATCAATGGCCAATAAAACAATGAAAACAGCTAATACGATGGGGTGGACAATCTGATGATCTCTTCTTTCGTCTTCAAACATGGTTACCTCCTCGATGCTAATCGCTTCTTTAATTCATTGATAATGTCCTCTACACTAAATCCATAGGTAGAGGCGATGTTTACAAACTCATCACAAATGTTTGCTAATTTACCCTGTCGTTCCTTCTCCGAGAGCTTTACCTTTACAGAACCGATAAAGGTGCCGGAACCCTGTTGGGTTTCCAGGATTTCCTGGATTTCCAGTTCCTTATAGGCTTTGTTCACGGTGTTAAGATTGATTTTGAGTTGAACCGCCAGGGACCTGGCGGTAGGTAATTGCTCTCCCACTTTTAACTGACCGGTGGCGATCCCATAGCGGATCTGATCGATGATCTGCCGGTAAAAGGGAACGCCGCTTCTTGGGTCTAACTTAAATTCGATCATATTCATTTACCTCCTTCCGTATTTCATTTCACACATTCCCAATAACCATCACCCATTGTGATGATTATTTGTTTTATTATTTTTATAATGTTCTATTTAAATAGAACGTTATTAATATATATCATTATCCAATTTCTGTCAACAAAAAATTTAAAAAGAATTTTTTTTGTTTACCACAATTACTCGATAATGAAGAAAGCAATTGAAATCCCTGGAGAATACGGTTAAAATATCACCATGAAAAAGGTATTAACAAATATCACCGATTTTATCGGCAGCACACCGATGATCGAACTGCGGCATGTCTGGAACGGGAAAGCAAAAGGCCGAATCCTGGCAAAGATGGAATTTGTACAGCCGGGGGGCAGTATCAAAGACCGGGCAGCCCTGCAAATCATTAAAGATGCTTACAAAAATGGAAAATTAACCAACGGTCAACCGGTGGTGGAGATGACCAGCGGCAACATGGGAGCAGGTCTGGCCGTGGTGTGCGGCGCCATGGGCAATCCCTTTATCGCCACCATGTCCGAAGGAAACAGCCCGGAACGGCGGAGAATATTTAATGCACTGGGTGCGGAATTAGTATTGGTCCCCCAGGTGGATGGAACACCGGGAAAAGTGACCGGAAACGATATCGCCGGAGCAGTGGAAAAGGCAAAAGAGATAGCAAGAGAAAGAAATGCCTTTTACGTGGATCAATTTAACAATCCTTCCTGTGTCACTGCTCATTATACCAGCACCGGGCCTGAAATCTGGAATACCCTGGAGGGAAAAATTGACGCTTTTTTAGCAAGTATCGGCACTGGCGCTACATTTATCGGAACGTCACGATATTTAAAAGAGCAAAATAAGAATATCTATTGTGCGGCAGTGGAACCGGAAAAGGCGGCAATCCTGAAAAAGGGATATGTTGAGAACCCGAAACACATCATCCAGGGCACCGGGTACTGCCTGGTCCCGCCTTTATGGGACCCGAAAGTTGCAGATGAAATCATTACGGTAACGGATGAAGAAGTGAAACAACAGACCCGTTTATTGGCTGAGAAGGAAGGTTTATATGTGGGCTATTCCTCTGGCGCCAATGTGTGTGCGGCGGTCAAATTGATTGAAAGCGGGGTGTTAAAAGAAAACCCCATCGTGGTAACCGTTTTGTGCGATACTGCTTATAAATACTCTGAATTATAATTTTTTCCCTTCGCTCACAAAGAACACGGAGATGAGTCTATAAAAAGCCATCTCCGTGCTCTTTGCAGCCAAATCAAAAGGAGTAACCTACCATGAAACTTAATGCCTTGTGTTTGACTTCATAACCTTCAAAAGTAGTTTCTTTTCGAATGTTTTTTATTCCCAGGTTGTAACGAAGATCCATCACCAGTTTGCCTTTTCCCATCTTCCAATCGGCAGAAATTCCCAATACGATGCCGTCATCCTTTTTTTTCACCTGATCCGTTATATCTTCCTCAACCCGGTCTCCTTCATATTCCATGATGCTTTTGGTATTGATTTTGAAAGCTCTATAAACGCCGAAAAATACAGCCGGCTGAAAGGCTCTGTCTTCGGATGATAATACACACTTCAACAGCAGCGGCACTTCGATATAGGTAAATTTAACAATTGATTTAAGTTCTTCTCCCAGATAAGTGCCCTTGAGACTCACTCCTTTGTTCACGTAAAATACTTCCGGCTGAATGAAGAGACGATTTTTTATTTTAATACTGCAGAATACACCGATCTGGAACCCGAGGATTCCTTGCCAATCGTCGGCATCTTCCTCTGTGAACCGTATACGAGCAAGGTTAATCCCGCCTTTGCTGCCCACTGCTGCTGAGAGGGAGTCCAATCCCAGCCCAATGACCATTACCAAAACCATTAAAACCACAAATAATCGCTTCATCTCACCCTCCTTATCACTACATACTGTTATTGATATACTCTAATGCTTTTTCCAATACTTCATCCCGTCCTTCTCGAATTCCCTGGATGGTGGGTTTGACCTCGATATCAGGCACGATGCCGATCCGTTGGGTTTCCCTGCCGTCCGGGTAATACACCCCAATGCCGGAAAAACAGGTGATGATTCCACCAGGAAGAATGATGTATGAGACATTTCCGTCTGCTCCTGCGGTTTGACTCCCGAAGCAGGTGACATCCGGGGCGGTTTGCAAGGCCATACAGGTAAATTCAGCGTGACTCTGGGTGATTTCATTGAACAGCAGGATCACCTTCCCTTTATAATAGTTTTCATTGTAATAGTAAGGTCCGCAATACCTGTCATCCGTATAATAAAACTTCCCGGGTGCGGACTGCACGGGTTTGGAAAATTTTACAAAGGGACATAGCAGGGGATTTAAATGATCAGCAATATCAAACAACGTGTTATGGGGGTAATTCCTTATATCAAAAATAATGGCCCGGGTTTCAGTCAATTCTTCCATGGCATCATTCACATGCGCTATCTCCAACCGCCCCATATCCACATAACCGATATTACCTTCCAGTATTTTCCAGATGGGACCTTTATCGATCAATTGGTCCTGCTCATTTAATACATCCTTCAGATAACGTTTCACTTGAACGGCCTGTTCCTGGCTGTCCCGCAACAGGGTTAAGGTAAAATGATCTATGTTTCCACGAAAGATATACTGATTGAGGTTCCGCTCTTTAACAGATTCATTGGAGGCCCACATATACTTGTACAATCGTTGTTTAATGGTTTCAACCGGGGTACCCTCAACACGTTGAATAATATCCCCTGGTTTCACCGCTTCCGGGTCCTCAATCAAACCGGTATACACAAACGTCACAACCGTCTGCCCTTGGATAGTGGATGTTTTGAAGGGGGGGTAATAGTTCCCCCAGTATTCAGTTAAAACACTACTGTTGGTGTAAGCATGCGAATCATTGATTCGGGCAGCCAATTGACAAGCCGCCAGGTGGTATTCCGCGGCATCGGAGGCCTCCTCGAATATGGGGATCATTTCGGCGAGTACGTCTTCCCAATCACAACCTATAAGATATTTATAAGGGAAAAAATACTGGATCACATTCCAATACCTGAACAATGCCAGGAGTCTCCAATTTTCATTGGGGTAGATCATGTCGGTATAGGAATTTTCATCTTCTAAATTCACATTTCCCACATATGGATAATATTTTACATAAACATTGTCTATCAGGGGATGGTGCTGTTTGATGCTCTTGAGTTGGATGGTAATGTACCAGTTAAATAATGTGGTATCTTCCATCCATTGAAAACCAGGTTCTTCCGGGGTGTCATCCGGCATAATGTGTATATATCCCAGGAAATTGACCCCCCCGGCCCGTTGAATCATCTCAATTATAGCATCATGGAACGCTTCCTTTGTTTCTGCTGCCTTTACCGATTCGATGGTATCGATTAATACATCATCCCAATCCCAATAACCCCTGGCTACGTTGGGGTGATAATATTTAAGGAATCCCCATACTTTTGCCAGGCCTGCCAGACGAGTGGTTTCATTAAACGCTGCCGATACCTGCGTTTGAGCCGGCAGCGGCGAATGAAACACCACCATAATAACGATTGGTAAAATTAAAACCAATCTTAAAAATAATAGTTTACATTTCATGGTCTATCTCCCATCTCATGGTTTTTGATCTTTTTTGTCACAAAAATAAAAAACAAAAGACCCACTGATATATTTGTTTCCAATGTTTGTGCCTTTGTACCCTTGCATCCATATTAAATATATATCTTCATGTGTCTAAATCATTCTACACTGCTTAATGAACCTCATCGATATTGAAGAAAGCAATTTTTATGCCAGGGAAATATCCCGATTGTGTCTTAATTATAGGACACACTGTCCTTAGGACCAGGTCAGAGCCAAATGATGAATGATGAAATCTATCTTTTAAACAATTTCTTGATTTCGCTGTAAATGCCTTCGGCATTGAGGTGGTATTTCGCTAATAATTCTTCCCGGGAAGCCACCTCGATGGTTTCTTCCGGTACACCCAACGCCAGCATCGCATAATTTTTGACTTTTTCCTTATCCAGCAGCTCGCGGATAAGGGTGCTGAATCCACCGCTGCGGATGCCGTCTTCAATGGTGATGATTTTCTTCTTCCGGTTCATGTTCAGTATCTTTTTTTTCTTATTGATATACTCCAGGATGAGTTCCGAATCCAGGGGTTTGATATAACGCACATTCACCACGGTGAGATTAATGCCATCCCCAGTGAAAAGTTTATCAGCGGCTTCCAGGGCACGGTAAACCAGGGGACCGACAGCCAGGATTACGCCATCAGTGCCTTCTCGAATAATTTCACTTTTACCCGGGGGCAGTTCTTTAAAATCTTCATCCATGGGAACGCCGATGCCCCCTTCTTTGGGGTAGCGAATAAACACGGGTTTTTTTAACTGGAAACCGGTATAAATCGCATGCTGTAATTCATTTTCATCTTTGGGAGCCAGTAATACCACACCAGGCAGTGGTCTTAACAGGGAAATATCGTAAATACCCTGGTGAGTGGGACCGTCACCACCCACCAGTCCTCCCCTATCAATGCCCACCACCAGGGGAATCTGCATAAGGGTGACGTCATGGATAATCTGGTCAAGGGCACGCTGCATGAAGGTAGAATAAATACCCACCACTGGTTTCCTTCCTGCCAGCGCCAAACCACCGGCAAATCCTATCATATATTGTTCTGCAATACCTACATCGAAAAAATTATCCGGGAATTCTTCCTGGACAAGATCAAGGCCGGTTCCACCGGGCATCGCGGCAGTCAAGGCAATGATGCTTTTGTCTCTTTTTATCATTTCCAAAACGGTCTGACCGAAAACCTTCGAATAGGAAGGTTTATTGCTCTTTTTTATAAATTTGCCATTGGCAATATCAAATGGCCCCGAGGAATGATAGTCGCTGGGATTCTCTTCCGCCGGTCTATAACCCTGGCCTTTCTCCGTCACGATGTGCAGCAATACGGGAAAATCGTGTTTTTTTGCTTCCTGGAATGCTTTTTCCATTTCTTTAACATTGTGTCCTTTAATAGGGCCAATGTACTTGACTCCCAGGTCATTGAAGAAAGAACCGGGTACCATCATGGTTCGAAGTATGGTCAACAATTTTCGCGTGGCTTCCACCATGTTTTTACCGATACCGGGAATGTGTTTAAATATGGTTTGAACCACTTCTTTCAAGCGAATGTAAGGCCTGCCTGAAGCCAGGTAATTAAGATATTTGGAGATGCCACCTACATTTGGAGAAATGGACATTTTATTATCGTTGAGTACGATGATTAATCGCTGCCTCACCTGGCCGATATGGTTCAGGGCTTCCAATGCCAGGCCGCCAGTGAGGGCGCCGTCACCGATCACGGCTACAATATGATAATCTTCGTTGTTCCTGTCCCTGGCAATGGCCATCCCCGAAGCAAAGGCCAGCGAGGTAGAGGCATGACCGGTGTTGAGCACATCGTATTCGCTCTCCTCCATATCAGGAAAGCCCACCAATCCATCTCTTTTGCGTATGGAATATATTCGATCTTTCCTGCCGGTGACGATTTTATGGGTATAACACTGGTGCCCCACATCCCAGATGATTTTATCACGGGGCGCATCAAAAACCCGGTGCAGCGCCAACGTTAAATCAACAGCCCCCAGGTTGGATGCCAGGTGACCACCATTTGCCGATACCACTTCTATAATAACTTCACGTATCTCCAGGGAAAGTTTTTTTATTTCGTCCAAAGAAAGTCCTTTCAAGTCCTCCGGGAAATTCACGTTGTCCAATATTCGTATCTCTGAACTCATTACTTGCTCCTGTAAACCATTTTTTCCATCAGGTACAAAAATGGAGGAAAATCAATATTTAACTGTTCCAATAAGGCCAATGTCTTGTTGTATGCGGTATCGATTTCTTTTATTATAAAGTCTCTGCCGTAATATAAAACAGAATTGGGACTTTTATTGTCCTGGTCTTTATGTAACTTCTTGCCCACCTCCTTTTCGTCGCCTTCGATGTCTAAGAGATCGTCGGCCATTTGAAAACCAATGCCAATGGTTATGCCTGCTTCTGCCAGGATTTCTTTTTCTTGGGAACTCATGCCCACGATTTCGGCTGCAGAAAGTAATGTGGCGGAGATCAGTCGGGCGGTCTTCATGCGGTGAATTTTAAAGATGACGTCTTTGTTACCAGCGAATTCCAGGTCCAGTACCTGTCCGCCGGCCATGCCGTCTTTGCCGATCCCTCCGGTTAATATCCTGAGAATGCTGACAACTTTTTCCGGGGGAACCTTTGCCCGGGCAATTCTCTCAAAGGCATAGGTGAGCAGGGTATCGCCTGCCAACAGGGCAATGGCCTCATTAAACTTTTTGTGGACTGTGGGCATACCCCTGCGGAAATCATCGTTATCCATTGCGGGCAAATCATCATGAATCAGGGAATAGGTATGGATACATTCGATGGCACAAGCAATGTCCATATAAGCCAATGGATTCATATTATATGCATCGATCAATGTTAAAAATAGCAGGGGGCGCAGACGTTTGCCTTTCACTGAAAGGGCGTAATGGATCGCTGCTTCCAACACACCGTTATCCGATTCAAGACCCTCTACCAGTGTTTCATCGATCTTCATCGTTAAGTTCTTGATATAATCTTTCATCGTATTCACGTATTCTCGTATTCACGCCCAGGAAAGTCAAAATATTTTCTCGATTCTTCCTTTGCTCTTACAAGGTAATCTTATATATTATTTTCCAGTAAAAAGCAAGGGGAGAGTTCAAATGGCTCCTGATATTTGCTATAATATTCTATAAAAGTAGAAAGGAGTATGAAGGTTTTTCAAAAATGGCATTAAGATGTTTTTTTGTTTCGGATTTGCACGGCCGCATCGAGCGATATCGGAAACTGTTTGAACGGGTCATGGCCGACCAACCGGATGCGTTGTTTATCGGCGGCGACCTCCTCCCCTCTCCCTACGCCGCCAGGATAAGCGGAGAACCCTTTCATGAAAACTTTATCCAAACGTTCCTGGTGAAAGAGCTTCAAAAAATAAAAGAGAAATTGGGAGAGGCTTATCCCAGCGTATTTGTGATCATGGGCAACGACGACGCCCGCATGGAAGAACCGACGGTGCAGGAAGCGGAAAAACAAGGCATCTGGGTATACTGTCATTTCCGGCGCATTCGCTGGGACCAATTTACCGTTTACGGGTATACCTATGTACCCCCTACCCCATTCCGCTTAAAAGACTGGGAACGTTTTGATGTGACAGATTATATAAGGCCAGGGTGTATATCACCGCATGACAGGAACGCGGTGTTTACTATCCCGGTGAATGAGCATGAATTACGAACCACCACGATTGAGAAGGACTTGAAACAAATGACCGGCGATGAGACCCTGGAAAAATCGATTTTCCTGTTCCACTCGCCGCCCCATCGGTCCAAACTGGACCGGGCCGCGCTGGACGGCCAACGAATCAATGATATCCAGATAGACGTGCACGTGGGCAGTACGGCAATTCGACGGTTTATTGAAAAACGACAACCGCTGCTCACCCTCCACGGCCATATCCACGAATCCACCCGCATGACCGGCTCATGGAAAGAAAAATTCGCGGGTACCCAATCCTTCAATGCCTCCCATGACGGCCCGGAATTGTCATTAATACGGTTTGATCCTTATTTTCCCCAAAACGCCATCCGGGAATTGATTTAGGCACTTACAGTGCGGTAAGCATTTACAATGCGGTATTAACCCAACATGTTTTACATATTGCATGTCCCACCAGTGGAGGCTTTTGTTTCAAGCGTAGTCTTGAAACAAACGTAGTTTTCTTATATAAAAATATCTTTTCTTATTCTTTCGCAGGCATCGATGCTGGGAAAAATGGAAAAAAGAATACCCAGGAAGGTAGAAATGGATGAGGCAACAAATATGGCAATCATGATCATCATCTGGTATTGAATAGCAACCTCAGGCGAGGCACCTCCCAGGATTTGACCGGTCATCATGCCGGGGAGAGAAACAAGGCCCATGGTAGCGACTGTGGCTAAATAAGGAGAAAGCGCCGGTTTTAACGCTTCGCTGATAAAGGGCAGCAGGGCTTCTTTTCGGGAAGCACCCAGGGATATGTAATAAATATATTCCTCTTCCCGGCGGGTCAGGGAGTGATAAAATCGATCAAGAGAAACAATGTTCCCCCTGAGCATATTGCCCATGACCATACCGCCAATGGGTATCAGGTACTGGGCAGAAAAAAAAGTACCTATATCAAAAACAATTAAAAAGGTAATAAAACAGAAAACAATGGTAATCACATAGGAAGGAAACGTATAAAGGAAAAATATTTTGAATTTGAGGCCGCTCTGCCTCAATATCTGCTGATTGGCTACCACCATCATGATCAAAATCCACAGTGCATTGAGAAAGGGGTTATTGAGTTTGAATATATATCCCAGGTAAACTCCCACAAAGGCCAGTTGAACAATCATTCGACTCACCGATACCAGCAGTGAGCGAACCATTTTCAGTTTCAAATAAATTAGGATGGCAGCGGGTATCACCAGCAGCAGGAAGTAGAGAAACAGCGATAAATAAGAGATTTTAACAGCCTCCATGTCAGTTCCCTCCTTTACCGACGTTTGCCGAATCCTTTTCAATTTTCCCATTGTCTATTTCGATCACCCGGTTGCAGTAATCTTCCCATTCTTGGTTGTGAGATATGGAGAGAATGGTCCTGTTTTTACCTTTTGTAATCAGTGAAACAGCAGCCTTGATGTTTTTTTTGTCCAGTGCTGAGGTGACTTCATCAAGGAGATAAATGGGTTTATCCAGCATCAGCATTTGCAAGATCATCATTCGCTGCTTTTCACCACTGGAGAGTTCTGAAAAATTTTTATCCAAAACGGTTTCGTCAAAATTGAGTCCCTTTAGCAATTCCATCATCCATTCATGGGCAAATGTCAGCTTCCTGTTGGATTTAAACCTGTAGGGAATCATAAGGAAATCCCTGACGTTTTCATTGAATAGGGGCACGGTTTGACCGATATACCCACTCTGCCGCCTGTAAAAACAAAGGTTTTTACGGGTAATCTCCTCCCCTCGAAACAAAATACGTCCCTGGAAGTGTTCAAAATAGAGCAGGGATTTGATCAACGTGGATTTACCACTGCCGGACTCCCCTTTTATCAGGATTTTATCGCCTTTCTTAATGGTTAGATTAATGTCTGTTAAAATAACGGTATCTTTCTTGATGACATTGACATGTTCTAATTGTATCATTTGCGTTTTTTTTGTTCAATGTTCGGTCTTATCTTCTCTGTGTCCTCTGTGGCTATGGGGTTAAATTATATTCAAATGATAGAGATCATTTAAATAATGTGCCACACCTTCTTCATAGACTGAGGGGATAACGGTAGGGAATTCTTCTCTTAACTCAGGGGCAGCATTTTCTACCAACACCGGGTAACCCACTATTTGCAGTACTTCCCGGTCATTAAAATTATCGCCAAAATACACGACATCCGCCAGGGGAATTGAGAGTTCGCTGCACAGCCGTTTCAGTGTCAGGTCTTTGCGTACCTCAGTGTGAACCACTTCCAACCATGAACCCCTGGCTTCCCTGGTGTAGATGACTTTGAATTTATCGCCCACAATACTTTCGATTATCCCTTTAATGGTTAGTGCTTTGCCATCGGGCAGCAGTGTAGAAATGCCAGTAATGTTTTCAAAGTGCTTCAACCGGTTAATCCGTTGAAACCCATAACTTAGCGACGGAATATCCTCTTGATTGACATAGAAATTCTTAAAATTCTCAATTTTGCCTTTATAGATAATGATGGGCAGGTTGTTTTCATCCAGGTATTCGTAGAGTTCACAGGCTGCGTATTCGGGTATACGGTATTCCCACACCAGTTTTTTTTCTTTGATACAAAGGGTGCCGTTCTGGGGCATCAGGAGGATTCGGTGGTCCAGGTCCCGGGTGAATTTTAACGTGGTATTGTAATTATATCCGGTTATTAGTGCCACAGGCACATGGTTTACCAATCGATTAAGAACATCTACGGTAAATGAGGGTATTTCACTTTTGCCCCGTAACAGGGTACCGCCGATGTCGGAAGACACGAGTTTCGGTAATTTCCTCTTACCTGTCGACATACTCAGAAGCGGTGTAGGTTTTGCTTTTATACAGCATGCGGATAAAATTGAAATGGGTCATTTTTACCCAGACCCGCTCAACCTGGCTCACTTTGAATTTCTTGGCAATACAAATAAGCTGTACATGCTGTTTTCCCGGAGCTACCGTATACTTGCAGGCATAGTTCCCTGTTTTGGCCACCGTGGTATAATTATGAAAGAGGGTACCATCCTTTAATAAAAAATAAATCTTATAATCTTCCCATTTCAGCGATTTTGTTTGGTTTTTGTTTTGCACCACCATTGAGATGGTACTGTAATTTCCCTCTTTGGGTGATTCAACCCAGCGATATTTATAATGGAATACGAAGATATTAAAATTTAATGTTTTATCAGGTGTAGTAACCACTTGTGAAAAATAGGGTTCCTTGACTTCTTGTGGAACCGCGTACCCGTACCCCACTGAAATGAACAGGAACGCAACCATAACCATAAAAATCAAGATTGAACGTTTGGTTTTCATTATCAGCTACCTCCTATAAGCGAAAAAAATAAAATTCTCAATTTTACTCCTGGGGGTATTATAGAGACTTTGGTTAGGGATTTCAATAGGAAAAAAGAAAACATTCATAAAAATAAAAATCAAATAGTTCGTTTCATGTTCCGGTAACTCACTCTCCTTTTTTGCTGGGGTCCAGTACTCGCCCCATGAACAGGATACTTCCGGTTTCATTGTCACGGATGAGGAAGAGGAAGGGGTGATCCGCGCGAAAGACCACCGGGCGAAGCGGCTTTCTTGCCATCTTTATACGCATCACCACGGCTGTAGCAGCGGCAGCTTCGGTGCCCTCTTCATTTACATCGACAAATGCCTTGTGGACAACAGCGCCAATATACAGCCAATTGCGTTGACCGTCCATGCCGGAAAAATTAGCTTTGGTCCGGTCAAATGCATCAAACATTCCCATGGCTGCCAGCGTCTTTTCCAAACTGAATAGGGATGTCATCTTGAATTTCGGCAATAATACCTTAACTTCTACTTCCATGAGACCTGTGGTCCATTTTCTTAATGTCTCTGCTGTCAGGTTTTTTTCCAAATGGGGAAGCCCGTCCGTTTCTTTTGGCAAGAGCACCAGCATGGAAAGCCCTTCCCCAACGTAGGGAAGCTCGAGTACCTGCAGCGACTCGAATTCATTATATTTAAACTTACTCTTTTGGGCCATCATGGGGGTTTGGATGGTCTGTCCAGACAACAGGTAAAAGGTGTCATGTTTTGTGCGGTGCTCATCAAACTGGCTGGCCCAATTGCCTTTAAAATATATGGCATTGGTTAATACCAGGCGTGTCAGGGCATCCAGTAAACCGGGTTGAATCAGGTCTTTAATTTTGTTTTTGGTTTTTTCTTCTACCCATTGGTTTATCAATCGCGTGGCAGCGTCAGCGGCTTGTACGTAATCCACCGGCGTTATGGTGACCCCATAATATTTTTTAACGAGAGCGAGGTATTCTTTCAAAAAAGGATAGTCTTTCTGGGGCCACAATGAGTTGGCCACATGGAGTTGAATCTTGCCTTTCTCCTGGACAGCATTCAGCAGGGCTTCCAGGTTGGCGAATGCCGGGTGAAGCTCCTGGTGGTTGGCTGGAAAGTGAAGGACGTCAGCCATTTGTTTGGCGGTGTTTCCGCGGGCTCCGCCGTATGTCATGGCCAGAGCCGTGGATATGCTGTAGGGTGAGAAGAATATATTTCCCCTTTTTGTGTCTTTGAGTTCCCGGTACAGGTCCAGGGCAAATGTGGTATTGCCTTTTACAACACTCTCAGACTTCATATTCTTACCGGGAGCTGTCGAAAAAACCGAACTGGGTGCAATTACCAACAAGGCCAGGAAAATAATACATGCCAAAGACGTTAATACAATCAAACATTTTTTTTTCTTCATAATGGGCCTCCTTTTTATAAAATCTCATTGTTACCAAACAGGTATGTCGGACACTGGAGTGTTTTTTAGAACTCATTATTTTTTGTATCACTTCGTGTCCTTTGTGGCTCCTTAATTTTAAGAGCGTAAATATGAAGCGCCGTTGACATCGATGATGGCGCCGGTCATGAATTCCGAGCCTTCTGCTGCCAGGAATAGAACAGCTTGTGCTACTTCTTCGGGTCGAGCCACCCGGCCCAGGGGGCTTTGGTTTCGGATTTCGTCTCCTTTGGGACCTTGCAAATAATCGGCTGCCATATCGGTTTCCACGAAGCCTGGAGCCACAACACCGACATAGATATTATACGTTGCCAGGTGTTGGGCAAGGGATTGGCTCATGGCGTTGAGGCCTGCTTTGCTGGCGCCGTA